>Ga0153951_1000101_pt1 | contig 29407 bp, 25 predicted proteins | sample TSNJ035MetaG_FD_102278 | JGI IMG/M metagenome (GOLD analysis project Ga0153951, IMG submission 102278) | Attine ant fungus gardens microbial communities from New Jersey, USA - TSNJ035 MetaG | ecosystem: Host-associated > Fungi > Mycelium > Unclassified | place: USA: New Jersey, Wharton State...
CCCGATCGTCTTGTCCACCACCGCTTGGGCTTCGCCGAGGATGCGCTTGAGATGCGCCTCGTCTACGAAGCTCTCAGCGTAGATCTTGTAGATGTCCTCGGTGCCCGACGGCCGCGCGGCGAACCAGCCGTTCGCGGCCATGACCTTGATGCCGCCGATGCGGCCGCCGTTGTAGGCAATGCCCATCGCGAAACCGCGCGCGCTGGTCTTTGGCACCAGTTCGGCGGCGAACGGCCCCATGCCCGCGAACAGGCCGGTAATGCCCATGCCCGTGAAGAAGCTCGCGACCATCACCGTCGTTTCGCCGCTGCCGGTCACGAACGCGAACACCGCGATCGCGCCGATCAGCAGATAGATCGAGAAGGTTGGCTTGCGGCCGATGCGATCCACAAGCAGCGCGAACACCGCGAAGCCGAAGATCGACCCGAGCTGCTGCGCGAACGTGAAGCTTAAGCTGTGCACGAAGTTGAAGTGCTTGACGGTCAGCAGGAACGTCGGCGTCCACGTGAAAACTGCCCAGTACACGTACTGCACGAAGAAGATGAAACCGAACGCCTTCGCGAGTCCGCCGAAGTTGCCAGGGCGCAACAGATCGCCGATCTGTCCGCGCTCGCCGCCGGATTGCGCGCGCGATTGCCATACCGGCGATTCGGGTGTGCGGCGCGCGATCGGATACAGCAGCACGATCGGCAATACACCGAGGCCGTACACCCAGCGCCAGCCGCCGTGATCGAGGCCGCCCGAGAGGTTTGAAATCAGCGCCACCACACCGATCGCGAGCAGCGAGCCGAGCGGCAGGCCGAACTGCATCATCGCACCGCCCTTGCCGCGATGCTCGGGCTTCCATGTCTCCGCGACCAGCGCGGCACCCGCGGTCCACGCGCCGCCCATACCGAGGCCCGCAAGCGTGCGCAGCACCGCCAGTGAAACCGGGCCTTGCACAAACGCGGTGAGCCCAGTGAAGATCGAATAGACGAGAATGGTCAGCATCAGCGTACGCACGCGGCCGATGCGATCCGCCACCCAGCCGAACGCGATACCGCCGACGATCAATCCCGCCGCGGCGATACTGCCAATCGCCCCCGCCTGCGCACGCGTCAATGCGAAGTACGCAATGAAGGCGGGCACGGTCAGCGAGAACACGAAGATCTCGTAGACCTCGAACAGCCAGCCGAGCCCCGCGAGCGCAAGCACGCGCCACGCGCCGCTTGTGACCTGCCGATACCATGCGACCTGACTGGCCGGTCTGGCATCCGTTGCGGATGGGTGCGGAGTCTGGTCCTCCTGTGCTTGCTGCTGCATGCTGGTGTCTCCTGGGGTGCTCTTGACAATCGGGGTCTTCGTCGTACCCATCCTGCTCATGCGGCGCGTTGTATGTGTTGTCGCCGTCCTTGCCCTGAATCAGCCTGCTCTCGCTTCGGTATCCTCATAGGTCGCCGCCATATAGGTCTCGACGATACTCGGCAGATTCATTAATACATGCTCGCGCTTAAGCGCCGCCGCCTGCGAAAAATCACGCGCCTTCAACGCCTGCATGATCTTCTTCGTGTATTGCAGCGAGCGGCTCTTGTCGAGCCTGCGCGACAGCAGGTTATAGCGCAGCGGCTCAGCGGTTTCGTAGAGCCGGTTTAGCGCGTCCTGCAATGGCTTGTTGCCGAGAAACCGCGAACTGGCGTCATAGAAATTGCGGATCTCCTGCACGTACTGTCCGACATTGCGGGTTTCGAACGCCGACGCCATGCGCTGATGACACTCGTTCATTTCCTTCAGCAGCGGCTTCAGATCGTCGATTTCGCCGAGACTTAGCATCGTGTAGCTTTGCAGCTCGGCGCGCAGCAGGTACATATCGCGTATTTCACGCTCGCTGTACAACGTCACGCGAAAGCCGCGCCGCTGAATATGGCTAACCAGACCGCTTTGCTCCAGCAGACGCAAGGCCTCGCGGATCGGCCCACGGCTGCTGCCATAGCGCCGCTCCAGATCCTGCTCGCGCAGCGGCTGGCCGGGCCGGAACGTGCCGTCGATGATCGAGCGGCGAATCTGTTCCTTCAGAAAATACGGGATGGTGCCCGGAATCGATACCTGCTCCATCACCCGGCATCCTTGTTGACAACGATGCCGGCCGATGCGAGCACCTCTTCGGTATGCTCGCCGAGCCTCGGCGCGGCGCGTTGCGCGGCAAGCGGCACGGTGCCGAAGCGAAACGGACGCGCGAGTCCGCGATACGGGCCGGCGTTGTCATGCTGGTAGGTTTCCACGAGCCCTTGAGCGAGTACCTGCGGATGATCGAACATGTCCTCGATATCGCGCGCGGCCGAGCAAGGCACCCGTTCGCCGAAAATCAGCTCCCATTCCTGCGCCGAATGCGCGCGTAACGCGTCGCGCACGACCGGCACGATTTCGTCCGCGTGCTCGGCGCGCTTTCTGACGGTGTCGAAACGCGGATCGGCGGCGAGCTGCGGACGCCCGATCAGTTCGCACAGCGCAGCCCAGAAATGCGGCGTGTTGGCCGAAAGATAGATGCTGCCCTCACCCGTTGGATGCAAACCGGTGATACCGCCCGAGCGCATGTCGCGAAAGCATTCGCGCGGCTCGCTGTCCGCCCATACGAAGCGCGCGGATTGCATCGCGAGCGCGCTTGCGAGGAGCGACACGCCGACATACTGTCCGTGCCCGGTGCGTTCGCGCGCATACAGCGCCGAAGCGACGCTCGCGGCAAGCATCGCTGCCGCGTAATAGTCGACCACCGATCCGTATACGATCTCCGCGTCGCCCGGCGCCCCTTGCAGCGAACAGATGCCGGACATCGATTGCAGCACCTGGTCGTAGCCGGCCTTGTCGCGCATCGGCCCGGTATCGCCGTAACCGGTGAGCGCACAGTAGATCAGACGCGGGTTGCGCTCGCGCAGCGAGTCATAGGCGATGCCGAGCTTGGCCGGCACGGCCGGGCGAAAGTTATGCACCAGCACGTCCGCCTGATCGACGAGCTTCATCAGCGCGTCGTGCCCCGCTGCCGTTTTCAGGTCGAGCACGATGCCGAGCTTGCCGCGATTCACGCCGAGAAAGGCGCGGCTTTCCCGCGGCAGCGTGGAGGGGTAATTGCGCAAATTGTCGCCTTGCGGCGGCTCGACCTTGATGATCTCGGCGCCCTGATCTGCAAGCAGCGTGCACCCGTATGGACCCGCGATATAGGCGCTCAAATCCAGCACCTTGATGCCGGCGAGCGGTCCGGCGGAGTGATCGGCGGTGGCCGGCGTGGCGGCGGATTCGTGCGATGAAGACGTCATGTTGAACTGTGTAAGAGGCAACTGCGGGCAACTGCGCGGTGAATACCAAGCAGCCCGAAGCAGCCGTGGGTCAGCCGCAAAAACGATGCGCCGGTCGCCGGGCACGAAAACAGCACTCGTGGTTGTGCGGAACACGGTACCAATGTAGAGTACAGAAAATAAATTGTCTACAATTTTTGAGCGAAGCCAACCATGTCATCGAATGCCGGCCATCTACTGATGCGCAGCAAGCTGTTCGTCCCCGCGTCACGTCCCGAACTGTTCGTAAAGGCCATGCAAGGCCCTGCCGACGCGATTTCATTCGATCTTGAGGACGCCGTCGAGGAAAGCCGCAAGGCCAGCGCGCGCGGCACGTTGCGCCAGTATCTGTCGACGCCCGAGGCCAGCGCGGCCGGCAAGACGTTGATCGTGCGCATCAACGCAATCGACACGCCCCACTTTGCCGACGACGTAACCGCGTGCACGCAAGACGGCCTTCATATGCTGAATCTGCCGAAGGTCGAAGATCCGGACGCCGTGCGCCAACTGGCGGCGAGGCTCGATGCGCTCGAACGCGAGCGCGGCATCGCGGCGCCGATCGGCATTCTCGCCAACATCGAATCACCGCGAGGATTGCGTCACGCAGCGCAGATCGCGCTCGCGCATCCGCGTGTAAGAGGCTTGCAGGTCGGCTTCGGCGACCTGTTCGGGCCGCTTGGCATCTCGCAGCGCGACACCGCCGCGTTGCAAACGGTCCGCTTGCAGGTACGGCTCGCGGCGGGCGAAGCCGGCATCGAAGCCTACGACGGCGCTTTCGTCGATATCGCGGACCCAGAAGGATTCACGGCGGACGCGAAATCCGCGTTCGCGCTGGGCTTCGCCGGCAAGAGCTGCATCCATCCAACCCAGGTCGCACTCGCCAATGACGCGTTCCGCCCCAGCCAGGAAGAAGTGGATCATGCGCTGCGCGTCGTCGCCGCGGCAAAAGAGGCCCTCGGCGAAGGCGTCGGCGCGTTCAAAGTGGACGGCAAGCTCGTCGACGGACCATTCATCACACGAGCGGAAAAACTCGCGGAGTTGGGCCGCGCGCTCGGCATGGCGTGATGAGCCCGCAGCGGGCAATCGATCGCGTTGCCGGCGTTGTCAACTGCACGGTACAGATATTTCCACTGCCCCCTCACCTTTTTATATAGGTCTCCTCGAAAGATTGCGACGTCATCCCCATACTTCGTCGGGCAGTGGCAGGCCTGCGAGATCGGTGTCGGTGAGCGGGCCGTCAGGCGCAATGCCGTGGCTCTCCAGCATCAGCATGATCTGGCGCGTGTGTTGCGTCGCGTGCCATGCGGTGCGCTCCAGTACTTCGTGAAACGGCCGCGTGCCGTAATACGTCGAAACCGTATAGTTCACGTCCGGGTCTTGCTCCGCAGCCCACCACGCATCGAAGCGGCGATGCACGTCGTCGCCCCAGCGCGCGATATCGTCCGCCGTCCATGTTTCGGGCGGCACCTCGTCGAAGCTCTCGAAGCGCAGCGCGATGCCCTGCGATGCTTCCATCCCCATCCCGGCGATGCGATACACGTGATAGCAAAGCTGCGCCGGCGTGCGCCGCCGGTTGCGGAACGGCTCGTTCAGCTGTTCGGGCGTGAACTGATGCACGTAGCGCGAAACGGCGCTCATCACGTGGTCGAGCCGCTGCACCAGCACGGCGGCGGGCAACGGATCGGCGAGCGTCGTGCGCAGGTCGAGAAACTTCACGACATCCTTGAGCGATTGCGCGAGCGTGTAATGCTTGCCGATCGACACTACCGGCACGCTGCGCACGCCCAGTTCGAACAGCTCGGCCTGCGCACGCGGATCGTTGTGCACGTCGCGCGATTCGTACTCGATGCCCTGCTGCGTCAAAAATTCCTTGGTGCGCAGGCACGACGAGCAGCCGGGCTGCCAGAAGACCTTGATGCGCACACCAGTCGCGGTATCAGACATGGATCCCTCCATTGCAAAAGCTTGCTTCGGGCCTGCGTGCTCCTGTCCCGCACGCTGGCGGCCCGACCGGTTGAAGCGAAAGTTCAGGCGAGCGCCGCCTGCTTGCCCTTCGCGAGCACGGCCATCGCGTCGGCGCTAGTCATGAGGTCGGCATACTTCTGGCCCATGTCGAAGAGGCTCTGCTCGTGCGGCGCCTGCGCGCGGTCGCCCACGCAGTCGGTCACGACGATCGGACGCAGCCCGTGCGCGGATGCATCGACGACGCTCGCGCGCACGCAGCCGCTCGTCGTGCAGCCGGTGACCAGCAGCGTGTCGATGCCCGCAGCCATCAGCCACGACGCGTAGTTGGTTCCGAAGAACGCCGACGAATGGCGCTTTCTCGATACGTATTCGCCGTCGAGCGGGCTGCACGACGACACGATCCGCGTGTCCGGCGCGTCCTCGGTGAGCTCGCGCAGACGCGGTACCTTCTCGCCGAACGTGCCGATATCGAAGCCGCCTTTCTGCGCGGCGAAGTACACATGCGAGACCGGCATGGCCTGCCGGCGCGCGAAGGCGAGCAGCTTCGCCGTCTGCGCGATGGCGTCGTTGATGTTGTAGCCGCCGAAGCCGTCCTCGCGCGTGAAGCCTTCCTGGAAATCGATCACCAGAACGGCCGTCTTGCGGCCGAAACCGAGCGATTGCCCGAACTTCTGTTTGACGAAGATATCCGTATCCGACATGTCGACCTCGGCGAGAGAGAGTGAGAGTTGCGGCGGGAATCGGGAACACCACGCCGGCCTCTCACCGAAAATTGCATGCAAAAAATCAGAATGTCAACATTAAAACTCACGCTGAATTTGTATGATTTGGTTAGCCACTTCAATAAAAGCCATAAAACCAGAACAAAAATTAGTTATCCAATCAGATTGGATTGAATATCCGTACAAATTACAAAAATAACTTCATGCCGACACCCGAGATTGGTGTTTTGGAGACCTTGCCCCGCGAATTTTTGTATGCGATTCTGATCTGGTGCTCTCCCGACCGATTCGATCGCTCTCCGACCGGTGTTTGCCATGACCACAAAAGCCTCGTGCCACAGCCTTTCCCGTCGTCAATTCACCCTGGGCGTCGCGGGGGCCGCCGCGCTGAATCTGGTGGCGCCGCTCGCCCGGGCGCAGGGGCAGCCGAAACTCCTGCGCGTGCGCCTCGGCTCGGACATCGCCAATCTCGATCCGGCGCATATCTTTCAGGTCGAAAACCAGACCGTCGCGACGCATATCTACAGCGGACTCGCGCGCTATGACGAGGCGACCAACAAGATCGTCCCGGATCTTGCCTCGAGCTGGGACGTCTCGCAGAACGGCACGGTCTACACGTTCCACCTGCGCAAGAACGTGCAGTGGCACAAGAACTTCGGCGCGCTCTCCGCCGACGACGTGCGGTTCTCCTTCGAGCGCGTGCTCGATCCGAAAACCGGCAGCAACTATGTCGGGCAACTCGCCGCCATCGCGAAGATCGATACGCCCGACGCAAACACGGTCGTCATCACGCTCAAGGCGCCGAACTCGGGCTTCATGCATAAGGTCACCAACCTGAATCAAGGCTGGATCGTGAGCCGCAAGGCCGTCACCGAGATGGGAGATCGCAAGCACGCATTGAATCCCGTCGGCACGGGGCCGTTCGTCTTCGAAAGCTGGACGCCGGGGCAGGAAGTGCGCGTTTCCGCCAACAGGAGCTATTTCGGCGGCCCGCCGAAAGTCGATGGCGTGCTGTTCCGCGTGATCCGCGACGAGAACGCGGCGGCCACGGCGCTCACCAACGGCGAGATCGATATCTTCTTCGCGCTGCAAGAGCCGGGCGTGATCGCGCGCCTGAAGGACGACCCGAACGTGAAGGTGCACGACCGCCCCGCCGATCACACCATCAACTTCGTGCTCAACATGACGCACCAACCGCTCGACGACCTGCGCGTGCGTCAGGCAATCATGTACGGCATCAACCGCGACGCGATCATCGCCGGTCTCTTCAAAGGCACGAAAGGCCCGGCGTACAGCGTACTCACGCCAGCCTTTCTCGAATACACCGAGGACGTACCGAAATACGCCTACGATCCGGCCAAGGCGCGCGCGCTGCTCGCCGCAGCCGGGCAGACGGATTTTTCGATGGATGTCATCGGCGTGGGCTTCAGTCCTTACGACAAGATCGTCGTGCCGATTGCGAGCGACCTGTCGGCCATCGGCATCAAGACGCGCATCCAGGTACTCGAACGCGGCGCGTACCTGCAGGCGCGCTCGGGCGGCAAAATCCCGACCGCGATCACCGGCGTGGTCGGCGCGCCCGATCCCGACAACCCGATCATCTCGATGCTCGCGAAGTCATCGTTTCCGCCAGGCCTCAATACCTCGCATTACGCCGGCGTCGACGACCTGATTGCGAACGCCGCAGCCGCACAGGACGAAGCGGCACGCAAGGTCGCGTATCAGAAGATCCTGCAGAAGAGCATGACGGACCTTCCGTTGATCCCCCTGTATGCGGACCGGCTGTTCATCGCGCATTCGAACAGGGTTCAGGGCTTCGTGCAGAACTCGCTATTCACGATGAACTCATATCCGGTCTCGCTCGCCTGAGAGGACACCCGCAATGGGACGCTATCTGGCCAGACAGACGCTGCACCTCGTCGTCACGCTTGCCGGCATTCTCACCGTGACGTTCTTCCTGGTCCGCATGATTCCGGGGGACCCCGCGCAATACATGCTCGGCGATTACGCCACCAACGATGCGCTCGCCGCACTGCGCGAGCAGCTCGGGCTGAATCACTCGCTGCTCGTGCAGTACGGGCTGTTCATCGGGCACGTGCTGCACGGCGATCTCGGCACTTCGGTCGTCACCGGCCGACCGGCGCTGCTGGAGATCGTGCAGAGCCTGCCCGATTCGGCGATTCTCGCGGTCGCCGGCATGACGATCGCCGTGCTCGTCGGCGTGCCGCTCGGCATCGTCACGGCGGTGCGGCACGGCAGTTTCATCGATATCGCCGTGATGCTCGTCGCGCTCGCGGGCATTTCATTCCCGGTGTTCTGGCTCGGGCTCGCGGGCATCCTCGTGTTCGCGCAGCATCTGAAATGGCTGCCCGCGCTCGGCTCGAGCTCCGGCGGCGGCTTTATCGAAGCGCTCCGGCATCTGGTGTTGCCCGCCGCCGTGCTGGGCGTGTCGGTGGCGGCGTATATCGCGCGGCTCACGCGCTCCGCAATGCTCGAAGTCATCGGCCACGACTACATCCGCGTGGCCCGCGCGATGGGCGTGCGCGAAAGCACCATCGTCTGGCGGCTCGCGTTCAGAAACGCGCTGGTGCCCGTGCTGTCGATCATCGGCGTGACCTTCTCGTATTCGCTCGGCAGCGCGATTTTGATCGAAGTCGTGTTCAGCCGGCCGGGCATTGGCACGACCATTCTCAAGGCGGTCAGCTCGCGCGATTACCCGCTCGTGCAGGCGGGCGTACTGGCGCTCGCGGTGATCGTCGTGCTCGTCAACACCGCGCTCGATCTGCTCTACGCGGCTGTCGATCCGCGTCTGCGCACGCGCTGATCGAACGAGGACCCGCCGATGAGCTCGCCCGCCGCTTCCCTCAACCCCGCGCACCGTAACGGCAACGCTTCGTGGCGCCGCTATGCGCGTCATCCGGGCTTCATGACGGGGCTCGTGATTCTCGCCGCAATGGTCATCATCGCGCTCGGCGCGCGGTGGATCGCGCCCTACTCGCCCGTCGCCGCCGACATGACCAACACGCTCGCGGCGCCCTCCGCCGCGCACTGGTTCGGCACGGACCAATATGGCCGCGACGTGCTCTCCCGCCTCGTCTGGGGCACGGGCATTTCGCTGCAAGTCGCGTTCTCGGTCATGGTCATTTCCATCGTGCTGGGCGTCGCGCTCGGCTCGGCGGCCGCGTTCTTCGACGGCTGGCTGGCGCGCGTGCTGGTCGCGATCATCGATATCCTGCTCGCGTTTCCGGGCTTTCTGCTGGCGCTCGCACTGGTGGCCGCGCGCGGCTCGTCGCTGAGTTCGGTGATCTGGGCGATCGCCATCGCGTTCGCACCGCGCGTCGCCGCCGTCATGCGCGCGGTCGTGCTGACGATCAGGCCGCGCATGTTTATCGAGGCGTCGACGTCGATCGGCATGGCGCGCTGGAAGATCCTGCTTGTGCACGTGGTTCCGAACAGCCTGCCGCCCGTGATCGTGGTCGCGACGGTCGGTGCCGCGAACGCGGTGCTCGGCGAGGCCGGTTTGAGCTATCTCGGTCTTGGCGTTCAGCCGCCCGCGCCGACGTGGGGCAACGTGATCGCCGACGGTCAGGGCTTTCTCGCCTCGCATCCGATGATCTCGCTCTCGGCGGGCGCGTGCATCGCGCTGCTCGTCATCGCCTTCAACCTGCTCGGCGACGGACTACGCGACACGCTCGATCCGCAGATGCGCCGCCGCGCCGACGCGAGGACGTTATGAACAGCAGCCTGCCAGCCGTCTTCCGGATCCCGCGACGCCACGCGCCTGCCGACGCCGCCGATGCATCGGACAGCATCCGGACAGGCGAGACGCGCATCGATCCGGAAGCCGTTTTAGAAATCGACGGAATACGCACCGTATTTCCGGGCGCAGTCGTGGTGGACGATGTGTCGCTGAGCGTGCGGCCGGGGCGCACGCTCGCCGTGGTCGGCGAGTCCGGCTCGGGCAAGTCGATGACGTTTCTTTCGGCGCTCGGGCTCGTCGCGCCGCCGGGGCGCGTGACGCACGGACGCGTGCTGCTCGATGGCGTCGATATCGCCCGGCTCTCCGGCGAGGCGTTGCGGCGCGTGCGCGGCGCATCGATCTCGATGATCTTTCAGGATCCGATGACCGCGCTCAATCCGGTCTTCACCATCGGCGAGCAGATGACGACGCTCCTGCGCGCGCACGAGCGCGTGAGCCGATCGGCGGCGCGGGCGCGGGCGGCGGGGCTGCTGGAACGCGTGCGCATACCCGAGGCGCGCGCCCGGCTCGACGCCTATCCGCACGAGTTGTCGGGCGGCATGCGCCAGCGCGTGCTGATCGCGATGGCCGTGGCGCTGCGCCCCAAAGTCGTGATCGCCGATGAACCCACTACCGCGCTCGACGTCACCGTGCAGGCGCAGATCCTCGACCTGCTCGCGGACCTGCAGCAGGAAACGAACATGGCGATGGTGCTCATCACGCACGATCTCGGGCTGGTGGCGCGCTACGCGCAGGATGTCGCGGTGATGTACGCGGGCCGCGTCGTCGAGCGCGGTTCGCTGGAGCGCGTGTTCGGCGCGACGCGGCACCCTTATACGCAGGCGCTGTTTCGCAGCATTCCCGATCTCGAAGGCGAGCCGGGTTGCGCGCTGCATGCGATCGAAGGCAATCCGCCCGATGTCGCCGCCCTGCCCGCCGGCTGTGCGTTCGAGCCGCGCTGCGCGATGGGACGCGGCCGCGCGAACTGCGGCTCGATGCGGCCACCGCTCGTCGAAACGGACGCCGCCGCGCATGTCAGCGCGTGCTTTTTCTGGCACTCGCTTGCCACGACGGGGAGCGCATGATGCTGTTCCAGATCGATGCCGTGAGCCGCAGCTTCGGTGCGAAGCATTCGGTTCTGCGAAGCAAGAAGCCGGTGGTGCAGGCGGTCGACGGCGTGTCGCTGCATCTCGATGCCGGCGAAACACTCGGTCTCGTCGGCGAAAGCGGCAGTGGCAAGAGCACGCTCGGGCGGCTCGCCGTGCGTCTGCTCGAACCGAGTGCGGGACGCATTTTTCTCGACGGCGTCGATATCGGCACGCTCGGCGGACGCCAACTCCGCGCGATGCGCGCGCAGGTGCAGATGGTGTTTCAGGACCCGTACGGCTCGCTCGATCCGCGGCGTACGGTGGGCGCGGCCATCGCCGAGCCGATGAAGGAGCACGGCGCGTGGCGTGCCGACGGTCCCGCAAAAGTACGCGAGCTGATGTGCACCGTGGGCCTCAATCCCGAGCACGCGACGCGCTATCCGCATGAGTTTTCGGGCGGGCAACGGCAGCGCATCGGCATCGCGCGGGCGCTCGCGCTCAATCCGAAGGTACTCGTGCTCGACGAGCCCGTATCCGCGCTCGATGTCTCCATTCAGGCGCAGATCATCAATCTGCTCGGCAAGCTGCAGCGCGAGCGGCAACTCGCGTATCTGTTCATCGCGCATGATCTGGCGGTCGTGCGCCATGTGAGCCATCGCGTCGCGGTGATGTATCTCGGACGCATCGTCGAACTCGCTGCGCGCAACTCGCTCTATGCGTCGCCGGCGCATCCGTACACCGAGTCGCTGCTGGCGGCGGTGCCGGTCGCCGACCCGGCCGCGGCACGCGCGAAGCCGCGTGCGCGCGTGCTGGGCGAGATCGGCTCGGCGGCCAATCTTCCGGGCGGATGCCGCTTTCATCCCCGCTGCGTGCGAGCGCGCGAGCTCGTCGCACGGCCCGGCAGCGCGAATCGGGCGACGATTCCGATCCGCCCGGTCGACACGCGCTACGGCCCACTGCCCCATGCCTGCGTGCACGACGATCCGACGCTCGCCGATCGCGGTGACGGCACGTTCGTCGCGTGTCACTATCCCAACGCCGCCGCGGCGGCCTGAAAACGCGCATTCGATATACTTCGTCCGTTCGATGCACTATCGGTACGTCACGCCCATGGAAACTGCGGACAGCAGCGAAAACTCACAAGACGAAACCGTCGTCACCGGCTTGCAGGCGATGATCCTGAGCGGCACGCTCAGGCCCGGCGCGAAGCTGCGGGAAGCCGAACTCGGCGAGTTATTCAACGTGTCGCGCACGCCGGTTCGCGAGGCGCTGGTCGCGCTGGAGACGCGCGGCATGGTCGTCTATGAGCGCAATCGCGGCTTCAGCGTACGTTCGTTCAGCCTGCGCGACCTGCGCGATTCATACGAACTGCGCGCGGTGCTCGAAGGCTATGCGAGCGCGCTTGCGGCGCAGCGTGGCTTCAGCGACGAACACGTCGAAGCGATGCGCGCCTATCTCGCAGAGACGGGCCGGATGCTCGTCGGCGAACGCACGCTCGACAAGGAAGAAGTGCAAGCGATGCGCGAGCGCAGCGACTGGTTCCACGCGCAGATTAACGATGCGTGGACCAACAGGCTCTTCAGGCGCAGTCACGAGATGGTGCATCGCACGCCGCACAAGCCTTTCACGGAACCGCTGATGGACACCGCCTCGATGCGCAGGTATCACGAGGAGCACGTGCGCATCTTCGAAGCGGTGGCCTCACGCGACAGCAGCCGCGCGGAGCATCTGATGCGCGAGCACATTTTGCGCGGGTGCTTCGAGATCGACCAGCGGTTGAAGATCGAACACCATCATTGATGGCACGATCAGACGCATGCAAACGCAGGGCTCCGTTGCGATAAGGATGGACGGGATGGAGCGATGGTCCCGTTCGTCATGGCGCCCGCTTATGTGCCGTTCCGGAAACCGCAGACGCCATTGCCATACTCGCTTGCTGTTGGCCGAGTGAGCATCTGGGCGTTGAGACTTTTATGCAATTGTCGGTTGGTTCAGCGCCCGACGTCCCGGAGAACGCACGAAAATCGTGACGAGCATTGCTCCTGACACGGCGATGGCTCCAGTCACCAGAAATGCACTCTCGAAGTTGCCGGACCACTGTACGAGGAAGCCCGTCACCGTGGGGGCAACAATGCCGGCCAGGTTCGCGACCAGGTGGACGAATCCGCCAACCGCTCCAACGCGATTTTTCTCAACCGTGTCCAGCACCAGAGCAAAGTAAGTGTTGTACGAGGCGTACATGAAGAATACGCCGATAGCCATCAGCGAAACCGCGCTCGTCATGTCCTTCACAGTCCCGGTAATGCCGACACAGATTGCACCTGCGCTCAGGCAGGTGATCAGCACCACCTTGCGCGAAAAGATGGCGCGGCCTGTCTTGCGGAAGATAAAGTCCGACAGGAGCCCACCCGCAATCAGACCGGTGGCGCCAACAGCCCAGGGAATCACGCTGACCACCGCCATTTTTTGAATGCTGAGGTGATGCGCCATCGTCAGATAGCTCGGAAACCAGGACAGGAAAAAGTACAGGATGTACGAATAGCCGAAGAATGCGAAAGCCGTCGCGAGAATGGCGGGACGAAGTAGAAGTGTGTGCAGTGGAGATACCGGCGGGCTGATCGAAACAGCCGTCGATGCGTCATTATCGATGACGCCTGTCGCCACATCCGGAGGCACCGCAGGCCTGTCTTTGGCAAGCGCAACCCACATGACAACCCACAGAACACCGACTACGGCAATAGCGACAAAGGACAATCGCCACCCTATGCTCACGGCCGCGAAGCCGACGGCGGGTCCGGCAAGGGCGGCACCCAGCGAAGTACCCGAGTTCGCGATGCCTATGGCGCTGGCCTGCTCCTCACGCGGAAACCAGTTGGACACCATCTTGTTGATGTTTGAACAAAGCGGCCCCTCCCCCATGCCAAAGATGATGCGCACGACAAGAAGGCTCACCATGCCAACGGTCAATGCAGTCATTCCGCAGAACAGTGACCACACCAGCATGGAGACGGCGAGAACCCGTTTGGGTCCGAAGCGATCGGAATAGTAGCCGCCCACGAAACAGAACAACGCATAGCCAACGAAGAAGCTGCTGAACACAATCCCAAGCTGGGCAGGATCAAGGTGTAGCTCCTTCGCGATGAGCGGTGCAGTGATTGAAAGTGCGGCCCGGTCCAGGTAGCTGATAACCCCTCCTAGAAATAGCAGGCTAATCAGCATCCAGCGCGAACGTGTCGTGCTCATTTGTCTTCCTCCGTTTTGAAAATCGGGTGTCTCAGCGTATCGCCGTGGATTGTCGCCACCGGCTAACTTTCGTTCTTCAGACTATGGATTGCGGTTATTTTTTAATTAGGAAAACTTCTCAATCAAGACATGATGCTTTCTTGAGAATGCAACGCGTTTGTGTATGAAGTTGTCGTCCGTCGTGCCGCGCGCGAGCACGACCGCCCAGCCGTGCGAGCACGACCGCCTAACCGCCCACGCTGCGGGCCGCAACTTAGACGGCGGCCGTGCTTGTCGCTGCCTCGTCCTGTTCAGGGATAAAGCCGCTTCAACAACCGGCGATCCTCGACGGCAAAACCGCCGCCGTACACGTCCGACGTCATGAAGTGCGCACTCAGCACTTCAGGCTCCAGGTCCGCGATCGGATCGAACGCGCTCTGACGCAGCGTCCAGTCGATCCGGCCACGCACCGGCTCGGTGTAGCGCAGTGGCGTGCGTCGATAGACGACGTCGGCATAGGCAATGCCCAGCTTCGACGGGTCGGGCAGACGGCGTACGTGAATCTCGCCTGCCGGCTGCTCGGCTTCGTCCGTGAGCAGGACTAGCGGCGCGTCCGGATCGGGCGTGAAGCTAAAGTCGGCGAGCGGCACCTTGCGGCGGCGGACCCAGCCGCTCACCTTGCCGTCCGCGGTTTCGTCAAACGCGTAGTCGGTGTCCTTCTTCGTGTAGCCGAACAACTCGCGGCCCGCCGCAATCCCCATCGGGTCGCTGCAATACATGAAGATGTGTGTCTGGGTGAACAGGTCGTCGTAACGCACGGGCACCGTCACCATCAGGTCGAACATCGCCCCCGCGTGCACCGCGAGCGTATGCCCCGGCGACAGCATGAAACGGAACGCGACGCGGTCGTTAACCAGTTCGAAAGGCGTGTCCTTCAGCAACTCGCGAACCTTCGCCTGATCTACGCGGGTGACGACTTCGAGCGTGCGCAGCGGACACTCCCACTCGACCGGATACGCGGGCGAATAAGGCGGATTGACGCCGCTGTTTTCGTGCATTTTATAGTTACCAAACATCATACGTCTCCTTGACAAATAGCTGATTCAAACTAGGCAATAGCAGATAGACCACCTTCTCCAGCGTGGCGGCATGCGTTCTCCGGCCGCGCGGATACGGCTACGGGTGCGGGTGTCACAATGGCGTCACGGCTGACGTCGGCGACGTCGGTGATGCCGCACAACGCCATCGTTGATTCGAGTTCCTTATGAATGAGTTCGAGCGTGCGGGTAACGCCCGCTTCGCCGAGCGCGCCAAGGCCGTACAGGAACGCACGGCCGATCATCACGCCGTGTGCACCCCGCGCGATCGCACGCAGCACGTCCTGGCCGCTGCGGATACCGCCATCCATCAGTACCTCCGTCTGCTGACCGACGGCTGCGGCAATGGCGGGCAACGCGCTGATCGACGACGGCGCGCCGTCCAGTTGCCGTCCGCCATGATTCGACACGATGATCGCGTCGGCGCCTGCCGCAACCGCGCGGCGCGCGTCGTCCACGTCGAGTATGCCCTTGACGATCAGCCGCCCGCCCCAGTGCCGCTTGATCCAGCCGATGTCGTCCCACGTCACCGTGCGATCGAACTGGCGGCTCACCCACTCGGCGAACGCGAACGTGTCCGTCACACCCTTGGCATGCCCAACGATGTTGCCGAAGGTGCGCCGCCGCGTGCCGAGCATCCGCACACACCACGCGGGATGCGCCATCATCATCGACAGGGTACGCAGATTCAGCTTCGGCGGCACCGAGAGGCCGTTGCGCACATCCTTGTGACGCTGCCCCTGGAGCGGCAGATCGAGCGTCAGCACGAGCGCGGAGCAGCCCGCGTTGCGCGCGCGTTCGATCAGCCGGACGATGAAATCGCGGTCCTTCATCATGTAGAGCTGGAACCAGAACGGCTCTTCGACATGCTCGGCGACGTCCTCGATCGAGCAGATGCTGACCGTCGATAGCGTGAAAGGCACGCCGAATCTGGCCGCCGCGCGAGCGGCAAGAATCTCGCCGTCGGCATGGATCATGCCGGCGAGGCCGGTCGGCGCGAGCGCCACGGGCAGGCTGCACGGACGGCCGAGCAGCGTGACAGCGGTGCGGATCATGTCGACGTCGCAACCGACACGTTGACGGAACTTCAGTTGGCCGAGATCGACCTCGTTAGCGCGATAGGTGGATTCCGTCCACGAGCCGCTGTCCACGTAATCGTAGAAAATCTTCGGCACGCGCCGGCGCGCGAGCCGCTGCAGATCGCCGACACATGTCACGGTATCGGCCATGTCACGCCTGCAATGACGCATCGAACGCAACGACGGACGAGCGCTGCTCGCCGAGGCCGGCGATACCGGCGCATACCGTTTGTCCAGCCCGCAGATAAACAGGCGGTTTCAGGCCCATGCCAACACCGGCCGGCGTGCCCGTTGCGATCACGTCGCCGGGCTGCAGGCTCATGAAGCCGCTGATGTAGGAGACCAGCTCCGCGACGCCGAAAATCATGTCACGCGTATTGCCGTCCTGACGCCGCACACCGTCGACGTCGAGCCACAGCGACAACGCCTGCGGATCCGGCACCTCGTCCGCCGTGACAAGCCACGGCCCCAGCGGACCGAACGTATCCGCCGCCTTGCCCTTGTCCCACTGTCCGCCGCGCTCCAGTTGATACGCGCGCTCCGAGACGTCGTTCACGACGCAGTAGCCGGCAACGTACGACATCGCGTTTTCCTTCGCCACATAGCGCGCGGTCTTGCCGATCACGATGCCGAGTTCGACCTCCCAGTCCACTTTCTGTGCGTCGCGTGGGATCTCGACAGAATCGAAAGGACCATTGATCGAGCTCGTGGCCTTCAGAAACAGAATCGGCTCTTTCGGCAGTGCCATCCCGGCTTCCGCTGCATGGTCCGTGTAATTCAGGCCCACGCAGACCAGCTTCCCTACCGCGCCGACGCATGGCCCAAGCCGCTCGCCTCGCGCGACGAGCGGCAGCGCACGCAAATCGGCCGCCGCGACGCGAGCGAGCGAACCCTCCGTCAACGCCTCGCCGTGCCAGTCGTCGACGACGCCGACGAGGCTGCGTACCTGCCCTTCGCTATCCAGCACGCCCGGTTTTTCATCACCCGGCTGTCCCCACCGTACCAGCTTCATAAGAATCCCTGCCTCCGGTTTTCACCTATAATGTACATAGTGTGCAATGTACATTTTTAAGATATCGATCCAAAACTGCGATGTCAAGTCGTGTTTTCAGCCGTAGTTCCCGGGGCAGCGGAAATGTGGCATCAGATCGGCTAACATTTCGCAACTGGCCACCCGAAGCGCGGGCGGCGGAATCGAAGCGTTGCGAGAACCGCGGCGTTCGCCCTGTGGAGAGGCGCCGCTCATTGAGGACCATGTCAGAAATCATCGAAAAGCATTCCGTCCAGGAGCGCGCGTATGCGCTGCTCAAGGCCATGATCGAGGACGGTCGCCTTGCGCCCGGGCAAAAGCTGCTGGAAGCGCAGGTCTCGAAATCGTTTGGCATCAGCCGGTCGCCGGCGCGCTACGCATTGCAGGCGCTATGCAATGAACGGCTCGTGAAGGAAGCAAGTGGGCGCGGCTATGAGGTGGCAGGCAAGGTAAAGCCCGGCGTCCCGCGCGAGCGAGCGGTACTCGACGAAGTCAAGATCACCTCCGTGCAGCAGTGGGAGCGCGTCTATGTCGAACTCGAGCGCGAGCTATGCGCCCGGGTAATGTTCGTCTCGGTACGGATCATCGAGGAAAGACTGGCCGAACACTTTGGCGTGAGCCGCACGGTCGTGCGCGATGTGCTTGCGCGCATGCACAGCGTCGGGCTCGTGACGAAGGATTCGATGGGCCGCTGGATTGCGACGCGCGTCACACCTGACAAGACCCATCATTTGTATGAACTGCGCTGGCTGCTCGAGCCGGAGGCACTGCAACAGGCAGCAGCACATGTGAGCCGCGACTACGTCGGGCAATTGCGCGAAACGGTGGTCGAAGCGCTGGACGGCTTCCCGCGTGAAGGATTCGATACCGACGTCGTCGAGCATGATCTGCATATCCGGTTGCTGTCGCATTGTCCCAATAGCGAGATCCTGCAGGTGCTCGCGCGTACGCGCATGCTGTTCGCGCCGACCCGCTATCTGTTCGATCCTGTGCTGCGCATTCCGCTTACGTCGATCGAAGATGCGTTGAAGGAACACCGGACTATCTACGACCTGCTGCTCGCGAAGAAACCGGCGAAGGCGGCCGCCGCCCTGCACGAGCATCTGAAGCAGGCGGACGCACGCTGGCTGCAACGCTTCGAAGGCGCCGCGAACGCGACGCTCGAAGAATTACCGCCGTATTTGACGCGTTTGTGATTTATGCAGCGTAATCCGGTTGGGGCTCCGGTGCTGCAAGTGCCTCAAGAACGTTGACTTATCACGCGCATCCCGATGCGCCCGCATTGCCTCGTGAGCAACGTCCTCGTTCCCTGCGCCTGTTGTCGATTGACGGTGGGCAGCGCATACTTGCCGGCGTCGCCAGGCAGGCGGCAGTGACGCACGACTGCCAGCCTCACGGCACACGATATTTGTTCGAGGAGAGATGATGCAGGTTTACGGAAGACGAAATTCGATCAATGTGCAGAAGGTATTGTGGTGCCTCGGCGAACTCGGGCGAATCGAAGGCCGCGATTACGAGCGGATCGACGCCGGGCTCGAATTCGGCGTCAACGATACGGCGGCCTATCGCGAGCTCAATCCGAACGGCCTCGTGCCGGCGCTGGTCGACAATGGACGGTCGATCTGGGAATCGAACACGATCATGCGCTATCTCGCGACGGCCTATGGCAATGGCGACCTGTTGCCGCAAGACGCCGACGAGCGCTCGGAAGTCGAGCGCTGGATGGACTGGCAGCTCGGTGCGTTATGGGCGACGTTGCGCATTGCGTTTCTCGGCTTGACTCGCGTGCCCGAGGAAAAGCGCGATTACGCCGCGATACGCAACGCATTCGCCGAGTCCGCGCGGCTGCTCCGGATTGTCGACGCGCGGCTCGACACGCATTCGCATCTCGCGCTCGATCGCTTCACGCTCGCCGACATCGGCGTCGCACTCGCCGCGCATCGTTGGTACTCGCTGGCCGAGCGCTTCGCCTCCACGCTCGATGCCCAGCCGGAGATGCCGTCGGTGGCACGCTGGCTCGACGCGCAGCGCGCGCGTCCGGCGTTTCCGGACCAGAAGTGACAATCGATCAACCAGATCGCTAAACCCACCCACGTATCCGGGTTTAGCGCGTCCTTCGGACAGCGGCCGTACGCAAGGGCGGCAATGAAATTGTCGACACTCGCCGCGCGGCAACAGAAGCGGTAAAACCCATTGCGTTCATCAACGGTAACCCGTCGAAAAGTGTTGCTGCGCGGCTTCAACCGCCGTGGCGCGGCTTCAGAGCCGCAGCCGGAACATCGCCCAACGCAGTCTCATCCGACTCGCCCCCTTCGATGCGCTCGAGCCTGCCGACAACAAACAGATACGAAAAAGCACCGAGCAGCGAAAGTGCCGCGACATAGGTCAGCGCAACCTCGAACGAGCCGGTGCGCTTGATCATCCAGCCGATGGCCAGCGGCGTGACGATGCTCGCGAGATTGCCGCACAGATTGAAGATGCCGCCGCTGATGCCCATCGCGTGTTTCGGCGAGACGTCACCGACGATGCACCACCCCAGGTTGCCGACACCCTTCGCGAAGAAAGCGAGCGACATCACGAGAATGACGATCACGGAAGAATGCACGTAATTCGCCGCGACGATCGTACTCGACAGCACGAGGCCGCCGATGATCGGCGTCTTGCGGGCCGCCGTGAGACTGAAGCCGCGCTTGAGCATCCAGTCGGACCACAGGCCGCCGACGAGTCCACCGACGCATCCGGCCACGGCGGGTATCGCCGCCGCAATGCCCACCTTCAGTATCGACATGCCCTTGGCCTCGACGAGGTAGGTCGGGAACCAGGTGAGGAAGAACCACGTAATCGACGTCAGGCAGAACTGTCCGATATAGATGCCGATCATCATGCGGTTGGCGGCAATTGCGCGGACCTCGCGCCAGCGGAACGGCCGCGGGCTGTCGCCCATCGTCGGGAGTCCGCCGCCGGCGGCGATGTAGTCGAGTTCGGCCGCATTCACGCGGTGATCGGACTGCGGCTCGCGCACCGATTTCAGCCACCAGAGCCCGATCAGCACACCGATCGCGCCGGTCGTGAAGAACACGTAGTGCCAGCCCCAGCGGCTGACCGTATAGGAGTGAAAACGGCCAGCGCGAAATATTGCGCCAACTGGAAGATCGACGTCGCGAGGCCGCGTTCGGTACTCGGAAACCACATGACCGTCAGACGACTGTTGCACGGGAAAGCCGGCGATTCGGCAGCGCCCATCAGGAAGCGCAACGCGAAGAGCGCGGCGAACGCCGACGCGAACAGGTGCACGTATCCCTGCAGAAACGTGAGCACCGACCACGCAATGAGGCTCAGGCCCAGCACGATCCGCGCGCCGAACCGGTCCAGGATCAGCCCGCCGGGAATCTGCATGCCGGTGTAGGTCCAGCCGAATGCCGAAAACGCAATGCCCATGGTGAGCGCGTCGAAGCCGAGTTCATGCCGCATGCTCGGCGCCGCGATCGACAACGTCGCCCGGTCCACGTAATTGAACACGGTGACGATAAAGATCATCGCCAGGATGAACCATCGCACGTTTGTCCGTCTGGTTGTATTCGCTACCACTGCCCTGTCTCCTCGATTCCTTGCTGATCCTGTTCGATTGCCGGCGGCTCGTGCCGGACGGCACGCCGCGTCCACGCATCCATGCGGACTCGATCATACAATGATTGCGCAATCATTCAAACGAAACTGATTACGCGATCGCCATGGTTTACACCGATCTGCCTTGATGGTCGTCAACCGGGGGATTCAATTTGCAGCGGCGGCAGATCATCCCGCAGCGTTGAAGCCAGGTATGGGAGCCGCTGGATAGCCCGGCAGCGACGACGAAAACACACCGGCAAGATTGCCGGGCGCGCCGATCAACGCCAAGCGTTGCCGATCCCTATTGCAATTGGGCGCTTTGCCGCGTTGCCGTCTCTTTCTGTCCCAATGCAAGCGCGGCAATGAGGCTAATCGCGGCATTGACCGCCAGCCAGACGCCGACCATGGCATTGCTGTGGAAGGTATGCGTCAACCACGTGAGAATGGCGGGCGTGAAGCCGCCCAGAACCGCGGCCGCCACCGCCTGTGCGAATGCATAGCCGGACGTGCGCGCGCTCGGCGGCACCAGTTCGACCATCGCGGCCACCTGCACGGAACTGTACGCCGCGTAGATGAACGAGAACCACAGCTCGACGACCGCGAACTTGAACACGGTGGGTTGCGCAGCGAGCCACGACATCATCGGATAGGCGCTCAGCCCTGCCAGAAGGGTCACGACGATCAGGACCGTGCGGCGATTGAAACGATCCGCCACCACGGCCATGATAGGCAGACAGATCAGCACCGACAGTCCGCCGAAAAAGAGAATGATGAATCCCGCGGACTCTCCGAGGTTCAGACTCTTGATGAACGTCGGCGCATACGTGGTAATGGTTTGCGAAGTGACGGTGGCGAGCGCCACCATGCCCATGCACAGGGCAATGGTTCGCCAACCCGAAACGAGGCTCGTGCAGATATCCCCTACTGTCGGCGTCTTCTTTTTCGCGGCGAACACCGATGTTTCGGCAAGACTGGAGCGCAACCAGAACATTACGGGAATGACCGCGCAGCCCAGCAGAAGCGGAATCCGCCATCCCCATGCGTGCAACTCGTGCGGCGCGAGCAGATAAAGCAGGACGAGGCCGACGAGCGAAGCCGCCATCACGGAGAGTTGCTGGCTGCCCGCCTGCCAGCAGGTGAAGAACGCGCGCCGCTTCGGCGGAGCGATTTCCGCCAGATAGACCACGACGCCGCCGAGTTCGGCTCCCGCGGAAAAGCCCTGCAGCAAACGCCCAAGCAGCACGATAACCGGCGCGGCCAGCCCGATGCTCCGGTATGAAGGCGTGCACGCGACGGAAATGATGCCGAGCGACATCAGCGACAGGGCGAGGATCAGGCCTTTGCGCCGCCCATGACGATCGGTGTAGGCGCCGAGCACGATGGCCCCGATCGGCCGCGCGAGAAACCCGAACGCGAAGGTCATCAGCGACATCATCAGGGAAACGTACTCGCTGTCGCTCGGAAAATACGTTTGGGCGATGTATCTGGCGTAGTAGCCATAGATCATGAAATCGTAGATTTCGAGCGCATTGCCGGCCACCACCTGGATGATCGGCCTCATGGCCGCGCCCGGCTTCCCGGTCGCGTCGGCGGCGGCCGTAAGCCCATGGGATGCAACCGTCACGTCCTTCATCTCCCGCTCCTGTGAAAGTGAGATGTATCCGTCGATTGCGCCGCACCTGTCTCCGGCAAGGCGCGAGAGTCACGCCCTTTCGCCTGAATCTCGCTGTCTTGCACAGGGTCGCCAGTTACCGCCCGGCACCAGAAGGCAAAAAAAGATTGCGCAATCATTTCAGTCAATGGTTGCGCAATCTTTCATCCGGTGCAACTCGGGTTAACGTGCAAACGTCCCGCCCGGAGGAGCCATCTGTCAGCCTGTCAGCCCCCTGCCCGTCTCCGCCGTCAGGCGCTGTCCCGGTCGACGATTGAAAAGCCAGTATCGATCTTCACGGTATCGAGGCCCGCCTGCGACTTGCCGGCGAAGCGCGTGAGGAGCGCCGTCGCGGCATTCCTGCCGATCGTCGCCCCGTCGACCCGGACCGTCGACAAGGCCGGAAAAACGTGCGCGGCGGTGCTCAGATCGCCGAACCCCATCACCGCGAGATCCTTGGGTACGCGCAGGCCGCGGCTCGCGGCTTCCGCCAGTACGCCTTGCGCGAGCGTGTCGGAACTGCAGACCACGATCTCGGGAAACCCGGCAACCATCATCCGGCCCACGCCCTCTCTGCCTGCCTGCAATGTTGCCGGTGCCTGCAGCACCTCGAACGGCACGTCGGTCAGGCCATGGCGGCCGAGTTCCCGGATAAGGCTTTGGCAACGGCGCAGGCCACGCGGATCGTTGACCGAGAGGACCCCAAACCGCTTGTATCCCTTGTCGAGAAGATGCCGCGCCACCTTGATGCCCACTTTTTCGTGTGAAAAGCCGATCACGATATCGATCGGCTTGTCGGTCAGATCCCATATCTCGACCACCGGTATCCGCGCATTCTTGAGCCGCTCGACGGTCGCGTCGGTGTGACTCGTGCCGGCCAGCACGATCCCGTCGGGCCGGCGTCCGAGAATCGCTTCGACAAGCGCCTCTTCCTGGGCGCTGGAGTACCCGGTCAGCCCGATCAGCGACTGATAGCCCGAGGCGGTCAGGCCGTCCATCAACGCCTGCACGGTGTCGGCAAAAATCGAGTTGGCGATCGTCGGCAGCAGAATCGCAACCAGACGACTCCGGCTGCTCGCCAGGCCGCCCGCCAGCATGTTCGGCACGTAGCCCGTCGCTCTCACGGCCTCGAGCACTTTTCTCGCCGTATCGCTGCGCACGAGCTCGGGACGATGCAGCGCCCGCGACACGGTCATGGGCGCGACCCCTGCTACGCGAGCGACATCGATTAACGTCACGCTCCCCGCCTGCTCGGCGACGGCGGCGGGTTGGCTGCGCGCGGATTTCTTTGCCATTCAGGCTCCTGTTGTCATGCCCGCAATTCTAGCGATGATCTGCCGGAATCCCGAATCCCAATCCGGCTTCGACACCTCGGGCTTCCCCCCATTTCAGGCACCCCTCCTCCGTTGAATCGGCTCGCTCAGTGTAAACCACGACGATTTCGCCACCTGCCACACTTGAATGATTGCGCAATCATTGTATGATCGAGGCATGCGCTTGAGCCATACATTCGCGGCTCGCCTTTTCAATCGCACAGGAACCTCGCTCATGAACATCAACGACCATCTGACATCCGGCACGGCAACGGGCGACCGCATTGCCTGGGTTCGTATTGCGTCCACCTTTCTGCCGCTCGCCACCCCGATCAGCGATGCCAAGGTGCTCACCGGCCGTCAGAAGCCGATGACTGAAATCGCCATCCTCTTTGTCGAAATCGAAACGACTGACGGTCATCGCGGTCTGGGCTTCAGCTATTCGAAGCGTGCCGGGGGCCCGGGCCAGTTCGCGCACGCGAAGGAAATCGCGCCGACGCTGATCGGCGAGGACCCGAGCGACATTGCCAAGCTATGGAACAAGCTCGCCTGGGCCGGGGCCTCGGTCGGCAGAAGCGGCATGGCGGTGCAGGCGATCGGCGCATTCGACGTCGCGCTGTGGGACCTGAAGGCCAAACGCGCCAACCTGTCGCTCGCGAAGCTGCTCGGCTCGCAGCGGGACTCCGTGCGCTGCTACAACACCTCGGGCGGCTTCCTTCACACGCCGCTCGACCAGTTGCTGACCAATACCGACGCATCACGCGAAAAGGGCATCGGCGGCATCAAGCTGAAGGTCGGGCAACCCGATTGCGCGCTCGACATTCACCGCGTCGAAACGGTGCGCAAGCATCTGGGCGACACGTTCCCGCTGATGGTCGACGCGAACCAGCAATGGGACCGCCCCACCGCGCAGCGCATGTGCCGTACGTTCGAGCCATTCAATCTGGTCTGGATCGAAGAGCCGCTCGACTGCTACGACGCGGAAGGCCATGCCGCACTGGCCGCGCAGTTCGATACGCCGATCGCCACGGGCGAGATGCTCACGAGCGTGGCCGAGCACTGGGAGTTCATCAAACTGCGCGGGGCCGACTATCTGATGCCCGACGCACCGCGTGTCGGCGGCATCACGCCGTTCCTCAAGATTGCCGGGCTGGCCGAGCACGCGGGCTTGATGCTGGGGCCGCACTTCGCGATGGAGTTGCACGTGCATCTCGCGGCCTGCTATCCGACCGAGCCCTGGGTCGAGCATTTCGAATGGCTCGAACCGCTGTTCAACGAAAAGCTCGAAACGCGCGCCGGCCGGATGATCGTGCCGACGCGGCCCGGGCTCGGCCTGACGCTCAGCGACCGCGTCGCCGGCTGGACGGCCCAGGAAGTGGAATTCGGCCAGCGTGCCTGAGGTGTGCCGCGGGCGACGTCCGGACTTCGTGGGCGCCGCCTTCCCTACGTTCAGCAAGAGCCGTCCGGCCTCGCGGAAGCATTCGCCGGAAAACGGCTCACAACGAGCGTCACGCCCCGTCTCCAACGTTGAACAAGCAGGAGCGACGCACCCGATGCCAGCAAGACCGCGAAAGCGGCAACCCCGTACCCATCGATAAACGCCGCTCTCTCTCCTGGCGATAATTGGCATCGACACCGCTACTCGCCCCGTCCATCCATCGATATTCCCACAGCCGTTCCTCTCGCCGGCTAAACGCGCCTTTTGCGTGCTCTGAAAATGCTGAAACCCGCTTTTTAAGATGTTCGATTGAGCGCACAGTGCTCTCGAATCGAACGTCGCGAACGCCTTGCCGGAGTCTCGATCAATCAGCGTGCGCGGTGTTGACCAGCAATCAGAAGAGTCCGGCGCGAGCCGGTAAAGGAGACAGGGATGTTCAGATGGATGCGGGACTTGACGCCGCGGGAGAGCAGCGCTCTTCGTGCATGCTTTGCAGGTTGGACCCTCGATGCGCTCGACGTGCAGATTTTCAGCTTCGTCGTGCCGACACTGATTGCCGTGTGGGGGATCAGCAAACAGCAGGTAGGCTTTCTCGGCACCGTCGCGCTGGTGACGTCGGCGATCGGCGGCTGGCTCGCGGGCGTCATGGCCGATCGCTTCGGCCGCGTGCGGGTGCTGCAGATCACGATAGGCTGGTACGCCGTTTTCACGTTCCTATGCGGCTTCGCCCAGAACTTCGAGCAGTTCTTCATCTTCCGCGCGCTTCAGGGCATCGGCTTCGGCGGCGAATGGGCCGCCGGTTCCGTGCTGATCGCCGAGGTGATTCGCGATAAATATCGCGGCCGCGCAGGCGGATTCGTGCAAAGCGGCTGGGCAGTCGGCTGGGGTATCGCCGCCGTCATTTACACCGCCCTGTTTTCGCTGGTGCCGGAAGGTCAGGCGTGGCACTGGCTGTTCTGGATCGGTATCGCGCCCGCCGCGCTGGTGTTCTTCCTGCGCCGCCACGTCGACGAACCGGAAGTCTACGCACGCAATAAAGCACTCGAAGGACAGCGAAACGAATCGCTGCTGGCGGTATTTCGACCGGAGTTCTTCTGGACCACGATCAAGCTGTCGATCTTTACGACGGGCTGCCAGGGTGCCACCTACATCTATCAGGTGTGGCTGCCGACCTATCTGCGCACTGAACGAGGCCTTTCGGTCATCGGGACGGGTGGCTTTACCGTCGCCCTCATCGCCGGCGCGTTTGCGGGTTTCATGATCGGCGCTCACCTCGGCGATGCCATCGGCCGGCGCAAGACGTTTTTTATCAGCACGATCGGCGCGGCCGTGACGCTGGTCGTCTATCTCGTGCTGCCCATCAGCAACGCTGTCATGCTGCCGAGCGGCTTCTTCCTCGGCATGTTCACGTACATGGTGTTCGCGCCGCTCGGCCCCTATCTCAGCGAAATCTATCCGACCGCCATGCGCGGGTCCGGCCAGGGCTTCTGCTATAACGTGGGACGCGGCATCGGTGCGCTGTTTCCGTTGCTGATCGGCATGCTGGCATCGCAGATGCCGCTCGGAAAATCGATTGCCCTCTTCGGATTCATCGCCTACGGCTGCATGTTCCTCGCGCTTTGCGTGCTGCCGGAGACCAAGGGGCTCGGCCTGCGCGACAGCGTGCCGCCCGGCGAGCACGATCTCTCCGCCGAGTCGCGCAAGCATGTAGCGCCGCGTGCCTGAAACGATCTTCTGCCGACGGCATATGACCTGCATGACCGTCGAGCCGACGCATCCCTCTATCGATACACCAGCCACACCATCCGGGTCCGCCGCTGCCAGCAAAACAGCGGCAAGACTCACGAGACGCTCATGACCCTCGCCTGTTTGCCCGCGTTGCCTTCTGTTAGACCACCTCGGAACCCGGCACCCCGCTTTTCGTGCGATTGCCATTTTCACGTGTTCGGCGATCCGCTCGCGTATCCGCTTAGGTATCCGTTCACGACGCCGCGCGACTACACGCCTCCGGCGGCCTCCCTGCACGCATGGCGAGACATGGCCGCGGTACTCGGGCTGGAACGCATGGTCATCGTGCAGCCCAGCGTGTATGGCACGGACAACCGCTGCACGCTCGATGCCTTGCAGGCAGTGGGCGTCGAACGGGGCCGCGCGGTTGTCGTATTAGGCGACGATGTTTCCGATGAGGCGCTCGAGCGCCTGCATCGGGCCGGCGTGCGCGGGGTTCGCTTCAACCTGGTCAATGCCGGCGGCTTGACGCCCGACCGGATAAACACAATCGCACACCGGGTCGCCGCGTTCGGCTGGCATCTGCAGTTTTACGTCGACGGTCCCCAGCTCCCGGCGCTTGCGCCGCTGATCGCCGGGCTGCCGACGCCGGCCGTCATCGATCACATGGGGCAGATTCGCGCCAGCTCGCCGACCTATCGACAGGAAACCGAAGCATTGCTGCGCCTGCTGTCGAACGGCAAGACTTGGGTCAAGCTGTGCGGCTACCGTGCCTCGACGACAACCTACCCCTACGACGACGTCCTTGCGCTGGCACGCGCGCTCGTGGCCGCCGCGCCCGAGCGTTGCGTCTGGGGAACCGACTGGCCGCATCCGGGCCTGGTCGACGGCATGCCCGAGGACGCCGCGCTGCTCGATCTGCTCGACACGTGGACCCCGACGCGCGCGGTGCGCGATCGGATTCTGGTGGACAACCCGGCCGTGCTTTACGGCTTCGCGGATTGACGCGCGCCCCAGCGCCCTGCGCTCATTTCTGTTTCCGTGCCTTTGGCGACTCGCTGCAGGCAATCTGAACGAACGCTTCCACGAGCGGCGAGCGCACCGACGTGCGCAGCCATACCATTCCCACGCGACGTACGGGAGACGGTTCCGGCAACTTCCAACGCCGCAGTTGCGGGTCGGCCGGGCCGATAATGGGCCAGTCCGGCAGCACGGAAACGCCAAAGCCCTCTGCCACCAGCCGGGCAATGTGCTCGATACCGTCGAGTTCGAACTGCACCTTGGGACGCACGCCGTGTTTGCGTAGATATTCATCGGCCATTTTTCCGGCCACGACTCTGCGGTCATAACGGATGAACGGCTCGTGAGCCGCGGTCGCCAGCGCATCCTTCACCTGCAAACGCGCCTGGGTCAGGAGTATCAGCGGCTCTTCGCGCAACAGCCGCCATGCGCAAGTCTTCGGCAACTCGAATGCGGGATGCACGACGATCGCCGCGTCGAGCTCCCCCGACATAACCCGGTCCAGCAGCACGGCCGAGGTGCCGGGCTCGATATAGATCGGGATCTGTGGATGCGCCTGCATCCAGCGCCGCAGAAACGGCGGCAACAATCCCATCAGCGCCGAAGGTGTCGCGCCGAGGCGCAGCGGCCCCGCCGGCAGGCCCGTATCGGAGGCGGCGGAGCGCAGGTCGCGTACGTCCCGCAGCAGATCGCGCGAGCGCTCGAGAATGCGGGCGCCGACCACCGTGGGTTTGACCGTCCGCCCCGCGCGCGTCAGCAACTTCGCACCAATATCGTCTTCCAGCGCGCGGATCTGCTGGGCCACCGTGGTCGTGGCGACGTCGAGACGGCGCGCCGCTTCGGCGATAGAACCGGATTCGACGACCGCGACGAAACTCTGAAGAAAGCGGGTATCCATAAAAACGTATTTTACAGCTTCTGAAGAGGCTGGAATCCACTTTTTCAGATGTCCGATTGAGCGCACAGTATCTCCATTGCCCGATCAATCCGTATCTGAAGGAGACATGCCGTGCCCATCATCCAATCCATCGAAGTCTGCGCAGCCCGTGTCCCGCTCGACAAGGTGACGTCGTTTTCCAATCGCACGGTGACCGACCGGCACTACGGCCTCGTCAAGGTCCGCACCGTGGACGGCATCGAAGGGGTCGGCTTCTGCTACGTGGGCAGCGCCGCCGGCGAAATCTTCCGGGTGGCCGTGGAGCAGTTGCTCGCGCCCGTCGTGATCGGCCGCGACTCGCTGGCCGTCGAGGGTCTGTGGAAAGACATGTATCAGGAGTCCCTGCTTCAGGGACGCATGGGCACCGTGATGCGCGCGCTGAGCGCCATCGACATCGCGCTGTGGGACATCAACGCGAAAAGCGCCGGCCTGCCGCTGCACAAATACCTCGGCGCCGTGGAAAC
>Ga0153951_1000102_pt1 | contig 29211 bp, 29 predicted proteins | sample TSNJ035MetaG_FD_102278 | JGI IMG/M metagenome (GOLD analysis project Ga0153951, IMG submission 102278) | Attine ant fungus gardens microbial communities from New Jersey, USA - TSNJ035 MetaG | ecosystem: Host-associated > Fungi > Mycelium > Unclassified | place: USA: New Jersey, Wharton State...
CAAAGTGAGGGCGCTACAGTCGAAACCCTCAATCCTGATCGATCCAAAACCTGCCCCTCTTGCTGCATTGGCCAGGTCGGTCCACTTTTGACATAATAATACCAGGCGGGTTCACTTCGATGACGTTGAGAAAGCATATAAGAAAAGCTGACCTGAGCTTGAGTACGGCACGTATAGGTGGCAGCACCACCGATAGAGTTGGACACGGTGAGACCTTCGAAGTTGTTGACAGCAGCCGCGATATCACTGAGAGAAACAAGTAGAGGGACAAGGGCACCAGCGAACTTCATTTTCTGTATTCAGTTACTGGCAGATTGTCGTAGGGTAATACCAAACCTGAGTCTTAAACATGAGAGTCTTATACTTCTCCGATGGATATGATCACATCACTCGCTCTAAAATAACTTCGTTAATTTGATAGCTTCTGCGCCACGAGATCTAGTCTAGAAGGATTACGTCGGGTCCTTGAGATCATATCGAAGTCCGACTTTTTCTCCGTGATCACACGGCTTAAAAGAGAAAGCGCAATGATGCATACAGGGTCTTGTTCGCATCCGCTGACCGTGATCGGTGTGTCGTCCTCTGGGACAGGAAAGAGACACAACTACCAGACGACCCTATGTAATCATGACTCACTTAGGATGCAATGATAAAAAACCCTTGTGCTGGCACCGGCCCACACCAGCCCTTGTTGAATTGAAATAGCGGAAGACCTCCCAAGATAGATCGTCCCCAATCCAGTTGGAATGGAAATTTCGCTTAAGGTCAATTTGATTGTAGAAAACGATTACCGTTCGGGTCCTGATGTATTCTAATACTTGAATACGACTTCAAATGATAGGCCAACTATATGAAGGATCGCGTACTCCACATCGAACTCATGTATCCACTAGTGTGGCATCTCGACTTCTGCCATCTGTCATTTGTGGCTCGGCGTCCGGATTTTCTGATCCTCCCTCAAAATCTCCACTCGTTATTTCTGTAAGAGACATTCTTGGCAGGCGAACGCACGCAAGTAGTACCAATGAAAAGATGGACGCGATCACAGACACAAAAAATATAGCTTTGGGGAAAGTTGCAACTGTCTTCATATAGACAAGGCCATAAAGTGACGGGCCCAGAATTTGAGAACTGAAGACATGTGTTTCAACTAGTCTCCCATCATGTATACACACAACTTACCCGAGAGCCTGAACGACGCTCAGTGCTCCGAATAGCCTCCCTGATTCCTTGTTCCCGTTTTGAACGTATAGAGCCAATGCTGTGGATTGTACAGCGGGAGAGAAAGCCATTCCCATAGAATTCACCATCCCGAATATGGTGAAAGCAAGAGCAGACGGAGCAAATCCCATGCAAGTATATGAGATGGCTCCAATTGCCACTGAAATTCTAGCCAAACCAAGATCAAAAGCCGGAGAATGATTTTCCTTCTTCTTTGTTGGAACTTCTTGAGGAGTATCTAATAAGCCTGCTGAAGTAGAGGGGCTTTGAGGTGTCTCGATGATGATGGGTTTGGGTTTGAGAAGCTTGATTACCACTAGTGATAGATGTCAGGATGAAAGCTGGTCGAAAGAAGACATTTTACCTACCGGGAAGAATGAGTGCCAAAAAGACAGCTCGAGCAACGCTGACCAAGCTGAGCCAATACCCCAACTGTGGAGGGCATACATCAGGACGACTTATGCAGAAGTTATAGTTTGACCTACAATTTCTGAAGTCCAACCAAAGGCTGCAGCAGCATACTGGAATGTATAGTTAATTGATCCCTACACTTGCTATATGAGAACAGTGACTCCGAGGTCTTGATCAAGAGTATACCGCAATGAGATGAGCAGTCGAGTACGCAAGACCAATCATAGTTAGGTTCCAATCTCTTCGTCTCCTCTCCGTAAGATTATCTGTTTTTCGGATTGGGAAAAATACAGCAAGAGGGGCAAGGAAATAAATTAATCTCTTGACAAAGAGGAAAACCCGAACGCCGAAGCAATCAGGATGCTTCGTATCTCGTCTTTTCGTCTTTGCGTACTTTTCTCGTGCGTGGAATCTGTAGGACAGACTGAGCGATTGGGGAAGGAAGATCCAAACAAAGACAATGTAGATGAGGTGCACTATTATGGCACCGTAAAAGACAGTTATTAATTGACCAGTCCATCGGTTCAGCAATGAACCAAGCGCGGGTCCGATGGCCTCCCCGATGAACATTAATCCGAGGCTGAGTGAGAATATACGTGATCTCAAATAAGCGTACAGAAATCAGTATTGCAAGAAAACGTATTCTATTGTGACAAACGGACCTGTTATCCTCAGTCGTGACATCAGCCTGATACGCGTAAACTGTCGCGACAGCTCCGGTGAACCCTAAGATTGTTGATCGCAGGCTCCCCATACTTTGTGAGGAAACCAAAACGTACCTCCAAGAGAACCTTCAACTAGAGGGCCAAGTAGGAGAAACCAGTATCCACCAGGAACAAGATCAGGGTGGTGCATAACAAAAATGAAGATGACATCAGTCAAAAGTGGACCAAGGAGAGTTATTCCTAGCACACGATTTCTGCCATATCGATCGGAAAACTATGCTTTAAGTTGTCACAGAAATGAGACCTTAAAGAAAGGAGACATGTACTTACAGCACTCCACCAGCCAACAGACAGGCAACTTAGAACACCCATAGTTGCTGTCATTGCTACAGCAATGCAAGGGATTAACGTTAAAAATGATACGCAGGAATGATGATAGCAAGAGCGCACCAGTGGCAATTCTCGCGACGGCAGCTTGAACGACAGGGTCCGCAGCACATAGCTGACTGCGGGCCGGTGCGAAAGTAGACATGAGGCTCATTGATTCATCGTGGTAAATGTCAGGTCTGAGCAGACGACAAGCAAGGGTAGTGTAGATTTCAATGCGAGGAGTAAGCGTTGCCGACATGGCAATTACGATGAACGGCAATGAGCCCATAAGCCTGGATGTAGCGCATCAGACAAATTCCGGGTGCACAACTGTCGCGACATACCACCATGGTGTAGGCCTCTTCCACCACGGAAGTTCGCTCATTCTTTGTCGCTCGCCCTCGTCAGACCATTCCTCCTCAGTAAGCGTGTCATCGGTTGTGTTAATCTCGTGTTGTAAATCCTCCAGCAAATTGACTGTCTCATCATTGACGGGACATTCGGAGGATAGTTGAGGCATGTGGCAATAGACGAGTCCTGCAAGAAGCCGGAGACATACGAAAAATAGTATGACAGCGGATAATCAGGCACCGGCGGTCCTAACAATGTAATCACGCTTATCTTATCTCGCACGGTCAAAGTCAGCTCTCCTCAACAAATGGCCACTGTCGACATACCGCAAAGCATAAAAGATGACCTCCGAAACTTCAGATTTTCAAAACGCAGCATGCAAGGGAATGCTGCACTCGTCATCAAGATCAACAAACTCAAGCTTATCATGGAAAAGGTCGAGCAATTCGATGAAATCACCATCGATGAGTTAGTTGAAGGTAGTACAGCCTGTCATTCAACAGAATATCAGATTAACACTGATCTCACAGAGCTACCGGAGAATGCTCCTCGATATGTCGTTCTCTCTCATGAACTCCACCATTCTGACGGCCGCAAGTCCTACCCTCTTGTCCTCATCAACTGGGCACCAACGTCCTCCGAAACCAGCCTCTTAACATTACACGCGAGCGCGTTGTTTGACTTTCAAAAGATAGTGAGTGCTGTTTAGATCTCTTAAGCTAGATCACCAATTTAGTTGTTCTCAACAGGCTGATGTCTCCAAAGTGATTGAAATCCGCGATGGCCCAGAATTCTTAACCAAGGAAGTCATCGATACCCAACTTCTACGCAAGTAGAAACCATGCTACCTAATAATCTATAGTTTTTGTAGTTATTTTTTTGGGGCAATCCTCAGCTGTTGCCCGGATATATTCACACGAGAACAAGAAAACGCTCGCAAATCCCAGAGTATGAAAAACAGGGACATAAACTATCACGTGGATACAATGTCCCAAGTGAAGGGATATGTAGCAGTGAAGTCTATCATTAAGAATAAACTGTACTGGCTTCACTCCTTAGATCTGGTCAGAATGTTAGTACATGAGGACGAGACGAACATCACGTATACGTACATATTGTGAAATCCAGCGGAAACCTATATCACAAGACAGAATGAGCAATTATTCTGATGTGCTATGCTCAAACGCAAACAACACACCTTCGGCATATCCTTGTCTCTGCACGACTGAACACATGAAGATTTCGATGGGTCTGATATCACTTAGCGGAACTTTGCCCTACATGGGGAACCAATCTCAATATTCCATACAAAATTGAAGGTAACAAGTAGGCGAACCTTCCCCGTGGTCTGGTAAAGTCCCAAGTGATGCCTCAACTCCTCCTCGCTGACCGCACCAGGTGCATCGATTTTGTTTCCAAGAATCATGAATGGCACTTTCGACAGCTCTTCAATACTAAGCAGTGCGTCAAGTTCGATTTTGCTTTCCGAGAAGCGCTCGAAGTCAGCACTGTCAACCAAGAAAATCACACCATTTACTTCTGGGAAGTAGTCCCTCCATAAACGACGTGCTATCACAGAATGTTAGAAGTCCTATTTTAACGATGGAATGATTGGGGTACCTTGTTGATGGCCACCCAAATCATGTGTGGTGAATTTCACATTGCCAATGGTGAGTTCTTCTGAAGCTGTAGTAAGACAAATAGCATCAGCAACAATTCACCGCAACAGAAAGAGGGGTAGCTATACTTACTAGGGTGAAGAGTGGGTTGCAGGGTAGCTAGACGGTCATTCTTCAACATATGCAACAGCGTCTTTAGACATCCCCAAAGAATGATAATGTCAGCTATGAGATATCACTGAAGCAAGCACCAGACACGTACCGTCTTCCCAGCGTTGTCAAGACCGAGGAATAGGATCTTCGCATTCTTATGCATCAGGCCTATATTTCAAAAAACACCGAGCCGTAAATGGGACTGAATCCAAAACATTGGTGTGAGCTCACCGAGAGACGCAAGGACATCCCAGAACCAATTGAGAATGAACATGCTAACAGCTACTTGGAAGCAAAAAGTTAGAAGGTGCTGATGTGCGACGTGGAAGGAAAGGTACACGCTATGTGTGACTCGTGACACATCACTTCGGACGTTGGACTTGTCATCCTAAGGGGGGGACTCACACCACAACACAGAAAGGATCGCCTAGGGACATAAAGAAAACAGTATTGCATTCAACTAGTTGTAGGAATTTTAAATCTGCTTGATCAGATATAGGGAAGGTCTGACACTTACAACACCAGAAAAGGGTGTGCAAGTTCTTAATCCCGCCCGGGCATCCCTCTACGCTAAACCTGAATCGCCTCGCCCCAGGTACTCAACGAAATGGGTCGGGCACTGTCTAAAAGGTTGCGGTATGGAAAAAAAGGAGATTCAATACCGCAGAAAAGTCATACACTATTTGGTCGTAATTGGTTTTATTCTCACGTCTGGCAGCTGCATATACAAATATAGTCTACATGTATTCTACCAGCCAATCTCGTAGCTTTGATAATCCATTTTCACTGTTAAGGTCATCGCCTCCAGGACGAACATATGTGCTAATGAAAGACATTTCACCACCTTCCCAATCATCGAACTTGAAATTCTCTGTTCCGTTCCCACATTCCAATCCACCTAGTTCGCCTTTCTCTTCCCCGAGACTCTCTACTGTAACATCTCTAATCCGAGAAGCTCGCCGTTTCTCCAGTTCTCTTTCCAGTATTGATTTAACCCTGTTAACAGCAAGCGAGTCTTGCAATGCAGACGTGCCTGATTTGAGTAAGTCAGCTTTGTGAGCTATAATCAAGACGAATGGAGGGTTCTGCGAAGGAGGAAGAGATGTCACTGAATGGAGGACAGTATGAAGGTGTCTGGAGATGAGTGATTAAGTGACTACATCAATAAATGCATAAGATAGAAACGCACTCAGCGACAGCAGCACTATTCCGAGAAATGGTGCTAGCGTCGACTACAAATGCAATGGCTTTGGCATTCAGCAAGTGTTCCTGAAACTGGTTCCGAATGCGAGGGTGCCCAGGGACATCAATGACGCGGAATGTTCTGTTCGAATTGAAAGAGTAGACTGAAGAGTTGGTCTGCATTGACGTGTGCGTAGGCATACTTTGGCCATAGACAAGCTGTCATTACAGGATTAGAAAGGTAGACAAGCCATATGACAACTCACAGAGGTCATGAGAGAAGTCTTTCCAGCATCAGGAGCACCAAGAAGAAGCAGGTCAGTTCCCTTCGATCGTCGGCTTCGTTTGTTGAGGAAGAAAACAACTATGTTCAATTAAGCGTGGCGTCCAACAGTGCAATGATATGCCTACTTGCTACCACTAGCAAAGCAATCAAGAAAGGACCAAACAACATCTGTTTTGCGTATGCAAAACCCGGCGACAAGGCTTCTGGCATCTCGTGAAAGACGGTGAGGAGGAACACCTGAATCTGATGGCAGAGATTCGGCCATCATCTCGGATAGTTCCGGGTGATCCGGAAAAAAATGCTGAGTTATAGGTAGTATCACGACGGAAACTATGGAAAACGAAGAGATGGAGATTGACATCGCAGGTCCCCCTCCTCGGAAACGTCAGCGACAAGAAGGAACCATATCTAGTCGCAAGTCCTCAGAGCCGAGACTTTTTGCGCCTTTCAGAGTTCTTGGTCTCATTACAAATCATGTTCCATTCGTTTTGCAAACGAGGTCTTTCAAAGGTGCTACTGATGGACCCAGAATCCATATTTTGACATGCTTAGGAAAGGCCTGGGCGTTGTGGGAGGGAGGAAAAATGACTTTACTTTTTGTGGGTGCGTGTATTCTTGTGTTCCCTTATGATTATTGATCGAAATTGTTTCGCAGGACCTGATGCCCAAGAACCGATATCAAGTCTTTCCCTCGATGGTGATGCGGTATGGGCAGCATCTGGCACTCATGCAATAAAATATCTGCGGGGAAAACCAGTGTGTTTCTTTCTGCCTTTGACCGACTCTTCACATTCAACAGATGTAAGGTTGCAAATCTCACAAATCCTCTGGATACCCCTCTATCATTTATCACAATATTTGGCTTGTCTCTCCTTGCGCTGACAGAAGATGGGCAACGGATGCTGATTTGGAATACCGTGGACGGAGGTGGGTCATCCGATCCATTTCATTTGCAGTCCTTAATGAGGGACAGAGATGGAGTCTATCGTCCTCTTTGATCGGGATTTTACTGCAACATCTATTCTTCATCCTGCAACTTACATCAATAAGGTGCTTGTTGCAAGCAGTCAAGGTGCTTTGCAGCTCTGGAATATCAAAACAAGGCAGGAATTTCGCGTTGATTGAATTTCTTCAAATGACCCGATTATTCTAGGACTTGCATATACAAGTTCTCCCCATCGCAATTAACGTCTTTCGCAAACCCTCACCTGGGGTGCGCCGTCACTGCTCTCGTACAATCACCAGCAATTGATGTGGTTGGCATTGGTTTTGCTTCTGGAGAAATATCAGTATACGATGTACGACTTAATGAGCGATTGATGAGAATGTTCATGGACGGTGGGATTCGGGCCCTCGGGTTCAGAAGTGGTATGTGTCTTCCAACGCCTACTTATTCATGCTTATTTTTCTAGACGGACAACCAATCCTTGCCTCGGCGTCCTCTGCAGGTCATGTAGCGCTGTGGGACCTTAACGATGGTGGTCGATTGCTGCACTTGGTACGCGGAGCACACGACGGGGCTGTGACTGCAGTTGAGTGGGTTCCCGGTCAACCCGTTCTGGTGACGTCAGGAGAAGATAATAGTGTCAAGGTTGGTTTTCAGTTGAACTGTGGCCCCCTCCTGACATATTAACCCAGCAATGGCTTTTTGATTCTCCTACGTCTTCCCCGAGACTTCTGAAGTTTCGCTCCGGTCATCATGCACCTCCCCATCTTATTCGTTATTACGGTGATGACGGGAAGCAACTCTTGACGGCCTCAAGGGACCGAAGCCTGAGGTGTACTTCTGTCGTACGAGATTCGAGGTCATTCGAACTCTCGCAAGGCAAGCTTTCGACTCCAGATGCTTTTTGAAGCTGACAAGGGGGGTCAGGTTCCTTGGCTAGAAAGGCGACTTCTCTTTCAATACCGATCGCTTCGCTCAAATTCCCTCCAGTGCATTCGATATCATATTCAACCACTCGATATAAAGATTGGGACGATATCCTTACTTCGCACACAGACGAAGCCTTGGTACGGTCCTGGACGATGCTTAACAAACGGCTCGGCAAACACGCTTTTGAATTTGCAGACTCAGCTAGGAGCGTAGGCAAGAAGCGTAGTCCCGTGGGTTCAGTTAAGGTAGTGCTGCTCTGTGTGATTTGAAGGAAATTCGAATTAATTCTGCCTAACAGGATGTTTGTGTAACTGCATGTGGTAATTTTGGTCTTGCTGGGTCATCCACCGGTCAACTTTACATGTGGAACATGCAGTCTGGCATCAAGCGCAAATCCTACGATGTTGGTGTATGCCCATCAGAAGCAGCAACAAGACTACGGGACGGAGCCAAAAAGAGGGAACGCGTTATCACCAGCATTGCTACTGATTCCTTGAATCGGGTAGTTATCGCCACTACCCTGGATGGGACGCTCAATGTCAGTAATCAATTATATCGTTTTTCCTCTCTAACTCACAAAACACATCACTGAAACTCAGTTCTTCGATTTCCAAACAACAAAATTAGAATATACTCTTATATTTCCAGCCGCGATAGCCTCATCTCAACTGCATCGAGATAGTGGGTTATTGGCCACTATCTGTGATGATCTGGTTATTCGGGTAGTCGATATCGAGACACGACGAATTGTTAGAGAGTTAGGTGGTTTCCGGGAGCGAGTTTTGGACATGGTAAGACTTGTCTTTTGTATGCTAGGATAACATTTTTAGGTCACAAAGGCCTTTTCTCCAGACGCTCGGTGGCTGATTGCAGCCTCGTTGGATTCTGTCATTCGAACATTTGATCTCCCGACTGGGCAGCTCATCGATGCTTTCAGAACGCCAAGCATTGCAACAAGCTTGACATTTTCTCCCACAGGTGACTTCTTGGCAACTGCGCATGTAGACAGTGTTGGAATCTTCCTCTGGTATGTGTTTCAAATATGCTGAAATCCGTTGCGACTCATGGGGACGCTCCAGGGCGAATCGAGCGCAATATGCAAATGTATCTTTCCAGGGAATAACCGAAGGAGATGTTCAGAACCTCGCATTACCATCTACGCAGGGCACTGCTGAGGACAATGGTGGGTACTTTGCATTCCCATGGGCTGGTCACTAACTTTTCTACCCAGCTCTTGAAGCTCTCTCATCTTTGAGTGTACAAGACGCACCTTCTGATGTTTTTTCTACTCCGCCACAGCTGGACGGAGAGCTCATTACATTAACACTCCTACCAAGATCAAGGTGGCAAACTCTCTTGAATCTAGAGGTTATTCAACAAAGGAACAAACCGAAGGAACCACCCAAACCTGTTGAGAAGGCACCTTTCTTTTTGCCAACATTGCCTGGGGTAGAGACAAGATTTACTTATGCCGAGAAAGAACCAAAAGAAACCAAGTCGACACATAGACTAAAAAAGACTACTTTGGATACAGAGAGCGCGTGTATCAAAATAATGATGGAGGAAGAACCTGAGGGTGACTGTAAGTGTTGAATTTCTAAATTTTTCTACTGCTGTTCAATTCAAGGTCATAGATGAGGGATTCTTCCATCAAGTCAAAATACTACAACCTGTGGCACTGGAGCTTGAACTACGATCTTTGACGTCGCTACAGAGTCTGAAAGTGTTCATGCATGCACTTGTTCAAAGGCTTAAGACGCGCCGCGATTTTGAGGCGATTGAGGCCGTCATGAGTGTATTTCTGCGATTACATGCAGACGTTCTGATCACCAACAAGGAGCTGAAGGAGAGTCTGGAGGAGTTAGAAGAAGTACAGAGAACACAGAGCCAGCGGTTGTCGGATCTGATCTCATCCTCGCTAGGTACATTAAATTTTGTTAGGGATATACTGTAGCTATACGCATCTTGTAATCAATAATCCCAGTGCTCTTTTTCGCTCTTTTTCACAGTCGAGAGAGAGACGTGCAGCTTGCTCGGCATCACTGAAATGATTGCCGAAATTTGTCCCATGATCAAACATGTCTTCCGACCAGACGATACCGGTCGCGCCTCATCCAGAGGTATCATTCAATTTGCTCCGTTCGTTAACTACACCCAGCACCTGGCAGTTTACTGCCCTCACTTTTGGTCATGCTGGACATCTGTACGCTGGTTCAGGTACGATGATAATTTTTTTTCATCTTTACCTTTGTGAATATTCCAAAATAGACAATGGCGATCTAAGGGTATATGACCTCTCTTCATTCAAAGTTCTCAGAGCTGTGAAGGGTAATGGCAATATGATCTCTTCTATCGTTTGCGTCAAACGATCGGGATCGGATTTCCGAGACGCATGGGTTGCATCTGGCAAACAGGTGTGTACATGCTTTTCTTCTCAGTCAATTTTCGGGCGTGATTCGTTTCCATCAGATCTTTCACTTTCAACTGGATACACAAAAAGTGATACAGACTTATGACGATGCCCTTGAATCTATTGATGCCATCCCAGCTGACGAAAGCGAAAATGAAATACAAGATGTGCGTCATCTTCCGCAGCTATTTTGTCAGAAGACTGAAAAATCTCAGATAGCTGACTATCAATTGCGAGAAATCCCATCTTGCTTTTGGTGCTGATTCGGGCTACATTGGGATTGTTGATTTGAGCACAAAGACGGTCACGAAACTCGGAACAAAACATGATGTCGTATGTCTCTATGTTGATTATATGTTATCAAGGCTTTGCAACTCTTTTGATATAGATGTGTGGGTCTGTTGAATGGTTACCGGAACGTCCACGAGAGCTTGTAAGCGGAGGATGCGATGCTACGCTGCTACACATAGATGTCACACGAGATGAAATACTCTCAAAACAAAATCTGGGTTCGTCTCCGAACTCTTCATTCTGCGTCATTCGTAGCTGAGCAAGTACTGAGAAACAGCTGGAGCTTCGGTTCAAGATGGAAAATTATCTATGTCTCCTCCCTTCATCATGTCTCTTTCTGTCGCTTCCAATGGATCTGTGGCTGCGGGAACCGCAAATGGAAAGCTGTGGCTTGGTTATGGCAGTGAAGGAACAAAAAGCAAAAAGAAAGCAAAGTGGGGAGGTTTTGACCCTGCCCAAGCTTGTATGGTCTCGATAGCTGAGGCGCCCATCGTAGCGGTGTGAGTAGATGCTGAGTACTCTCGCTTACAGTCTATACTGAACATAACGATGATCTATTCAGTGCTTTCCATAGCCCCACCCGACTGACAGTCTCAACTATGAAAGGGTCTCTCACGCATTATAACTTGATTTACAGTGGTAAGACTGGATCAATCATTTATCAAGTCCTCGGACAGCATCAGTGCAAAACGATGATCAAAGTAAACGCACTGGCTGTTGATGAAAAGCGTATCATAGTAGGAGGATTTGATGAAACAGGAAGGGGTGTGATTGAGATCTGGAAACTTGGGTGATTTCTAAAAGAGATGCAGTAGTAATTCGAGCAGCCCATAACCTAGATACATGAGGCGCTCTAAACTGGCGAATAAGGATATATTAATTGCTACTTATATTGGATTGCTTTTCCTCTTCTTCAAGCTTTCGCTCAAGTTTTGCTATCTGCAGCAGGTAATGATCTCTTTGGATTTTCAACCGCTGTAGATATTCATCTTCGGTCAGTCTCTGGACACCAAGAAGAGATAGGACCCTTGTTTTCAACGACATTGTTTCATGCTGCTCAAGTTCCGAAAATACCGACGCAGGCCTAGGATGGGAATCAACAGGAACTGAGCCATCCCCAGGAACCGAGCCATCTTTAGACGAACGTTGGTGAACAATCAACTTGAGGCGTTGGACGGTAAATTCGTTGTATCCCAATTGCAAAAGTGTGGCAGCCACACCAACGGTGATTGCTCCAGGAATGACCGCTCGCAGACCAGCTTTTCATGATTCAGTCCTTGATCGTGACAAAGTATGAAGATGGACATACACTTCAGCCCACGTAACAGACCACCTGTGGCCATTCCACTCAGAGCACTGTCTAAGGTTTTTTGACTCCTTATCGAGGAGAATTGTGAGCCGGAAGAGTATGTGATTGAATTTTTTGTTTCTGATGAGTTCTGACCGATTCCGAGTTGATGTCTCCGTCGCTGATACTGTTCCGAAGGCATTGTGTGGACAAGAATAGGACTAACAATGTACTCGCGTAATACTTGAGAGAGAGTCAGGAAGGAACGCATTCTTACAGAAATCACGAACAAAAAAACGTTGTAGCTGTTATGCCACTATTCAGCGCAGCAGTACTAGCAAGAAAACCAGGGTGCTCATGGCCTTTAAAGATTGCTCGAAGACCGACTACAGTAGCACTGAGTGTGGCTGTCATTGAGTCAGTTTGAGCTCAAAATTAGTGGTTTCAAGAAAGACGGACTTGCATATTGAGAGTGTGCCTTGGAGAATAGTCCATGGTGCAGATTTATCCATGATATGTACGTCGAACAAGTGTGATAGAAATCTGGAATGCTCTCACCAAATAAGGACAAAGCAGCTGAATTACCTTTCTTTCTTTCATGCCGCCAATGTAGTGAGTCTTTCTTTTTGGGCCATAGTCCTTATTAATCAACTACTTCAGACGTGATAAATTTACCATACATTCGAAAGCTGTAGTCTGTCAAGATGTCGAACTCAAAGGAGACATTACAATTGGTTCGGGTGTGTGATGGCTCGATATTATACTAACATATATTTACATATGACAGGAACTATAATACATCCAAAGGCCACAATTTTTGCCATTGCAGGACCTATCATCATCGGTTCAGGTTGTATAATTGAAGAAGCCGTAATTATCGTGAACCGGTTAGTAACATAATCTTACTTCCTATTTCAACAGTTTCACTTGATTAAACTCGTAGGAAGAAGGAATTAATGCGTGTAGGTGACGATAATCTTTTCGAGATTGGTTGTCGTAAGTTCTTACTATGACCATCTAGTCCTGGCTAACGCACTTCCAGGTATCGAATGTCCCTCAATCGGAAATGCCAATACCATTTCCACCCGTGCTCGTGTCCACCATACAGTTAGTATTGGCTCTTACTGTGTGATTGGTGCCGCATGCCTCCTTGCTCCTACGGAAGATGAAATTCTTCCAGATTACACGGTCATTTACGGTCCCTTTGCGGAGAGACGTACATGGAGTGGAAGAGGAAAAATTCAAGAGGCTGATCTGCGCAGGAAACACGCCGATTATTTGAAAGAGACCTTGCCAAAATTCAATCGCCTCAGGCGTGGGGACGGGACGTAGACAGTTGCCTGAGTGTGTTCGCCTTCGAGTCAATTTCCTGTTCGATGATAGGCTTGCGCAAACAATAGGTATCCAGAGAGGTGATTTATTCTTCCCATCGCGAATCTGATGAGCGCCTTGATAGTGGGTTGGTCAGTGGTCGCAATTCCACGAGAATTCTTCCCTTGACGATGCCTATACACCTAATCGTGTCTTTCTGAGTAGAATGATGTACCTTGCCTCTGCACCCTCACAACCACAGACAGGACTAGGCGCAAGCACGGGGCCTACTCTAGAAAATTTTTGAACTGCCAAGGAGCATGCTGGCGTGCTCTCGAGGGCTGAACTGGTCTCTTGGCAGCGAGGGTTGAGGATGAACCTTTGATGGTTCCTATCTTATTTTTGATGATATCGCAGGTCCAGTGAAAAATCGGTTTTTATCATTAGAGTATCCCAATATGATACAACCATGCGTAGACAGACTATTTAAGCTTGCTAAGAAGGTCCTTCAACGTCAGTTCCGTAGCTGCCAGTGCTACGCCCGCAGCCTCTTTTTCTAAAGTTCTGCTCTGTTTTTCAATATTTGCGATAGTCCGTTCCATCCTTGCGGGAGCTTCGTTCAACATCTCGAGGACGGGTTTGACTGTATGAGTGGGAAAAATGGGTCAGCCAGATGTGGGATACTAAATATACCAAGAGCAGCAAAAGTACTTAGTTCATCCATAGCGTTTTCAAAATCAACCCAAAGCTGGTTACGGTGTGCATATTCTTCTTCTAATTGCTCAAGAAACTCAGTAACATGAGCCTACTTCACATTGAACATTTCTTTCCGCAGATGGTGAGATCACTCACGGTGTGCTCGGCCCGCTGTTTTTGCACCAACTCACATTGGTTGCCAATGGAGCCCTCTGATTGGCGACAAGCATCGTTGAAAGCCAAGATTCCCGCGCCAGAAGAGATGTCCCCAGTCCGTTCGAGAGTAAAGAAGGCCTTCTTTATCTTGTTCACGACAGGCACAAAAGTATGAGCAATGGTTCTCTTTAGTTGACGAGACTCCTCGTCAAAGGGTTTCTGAAGAGATTCTGCCAATTCAACCAAATCGACATCCCTTAATTCCGGTGCACTGATAGGTAAAGGTAACAATTCAGTCTGGGTATTGATGGTCAGACTAGTGATGTTGCCAGAGCGTACGCTTCCTCTAGCAGATCTGACAATAGCGTTTCCTCCTCGTCCCAATGGAAGTAGGCATCGTTGTCAGAGCCGGCATCAGTCTGGTGACAGTCATCACCTTGATTGATGAGTGTCTGATCTTTGTCAACACGGGAAGGCGAATAGCCTAGAGTTGAGCTCGAAGTCTGCAGATGGTTGTGAATAGGAATTTTTGCACTAGAATATCGCCTTTTGTCATGTTGTGATTGTCGTTCAGGTACAAGAGGGCTCAGCATTGTAATGACTTTGCAATGGTTGTGGACTAAGTGTCATTCAAACTCCGTCGGTAGGTGCCTGAGACCGGCTGACTTCTTTTGAATACGCTCGACGTCTACAAAAAACCTATCTTTCTTTTCTAGACCAGTCGCTCCCTCTCACAGCTAGTATTGACTCCGATATGAACGCCAGAACGCACGAGGTAGGGTCACATTAATAGCCATGATTTGTTTGATCCCACATGGACTTAAAATTTTTTGTTCGGGCGCTCTCTTAACCAAATTTGATGCTGGTACACGAAATGACATTCGGTGATGGGTTTGAAAGCAGTCTGTGTCAGAGTTGAGGTATATGCGGCTGAATGAGTCCAATAACAGGTTGAAGGAGGACCTTGCACGGCCGTCCCTGACCGTAAGCCAAGCAAGTGCAAGGTGTGTGCTACTACTTCATTTCGTGCGAAGAAAACGCGTTCAATATGCTGTAGTCTGATCCAGTACTGCAACCAGACAACAGACTATATGGTATTGGTCTATCTTATCATGTCACAGGACTTGCTCAGTCTATGTCTAGATTCCTTCTATCTGGGGTTCAGTAGATACGTCAGAGAATCCCTTCGCACCATCTCCAAAGGCATGCAAATGTACAATAATGTGACGACTCAGATATATTCATTTTGACTCATCAGAATCGTGTGAGAGTCCATATGAATAAGGAAATTACTTCGCATGGCATCTGTGCACCAGCTGTAGATTTCTCTCACCACATCAACCACCACCGTTGACCACAATGAGTGCTAGAGGCGGCGGCAGACAATCCATGTCAGAACTTAAGCACAGACGTCTAGTGGAACATAACCAGCGCCTCAAAGAAGACCTCGCCAGACCCAGACTCAAAGTCTCCGAAGCCAGTGCCAGGTAAGCTGTCTCTTCCGCCTGCCGCTTTCTTTCTGGTCTTGTGCTCACTCCTCGTGTACATCTATTAGCCTGATTCGGTACTGCAAGACTACGAAAGATCATCTTGTAGGCCCTCATATCATCCTCTTCTTTTTCCATGCTCAACTACTTTCAGGTACCTTCAGTATGGGGTCCTGTGGGGCGAGCAGAAGATCCATACAATAACCAAGGCACAGGTGGCCTCAAGTGTTGTATTCTGCAGTAGCTCTCTCACTTTCTAGAATATAACCCGACCCGCCCAGTCACGATCGACAACCTTTCCCATCACCACCATCTGTAGCTGATCGCCATTCGGTCGTACAGCCCATAGGTCCTAGACATGCTTTTCCAACATCTCATCCCCTCGCTATGCTCACTGGAGCGCTCTCGACACCCTCTGGTTCTTTTGTTCAATCACGAACCCGCTCTCGTCCCCTTTTTTTTTACTCATTCATCCTTTTCTTGCTATCAAATGGTTTCTTTTTCTTTGGAACTTCTTCATTCTAGATCATCTATGAATACGTGCCATTCATGATGCATCCATTCGTATATCTCAATTGTCTCTTTTTCCCGTATCTGTTTCTTGCAACTCACAGCCACTCATGAGATTGCTGAAACTCGAATTACCTTATTTCCTTTGATACCTTCTCTTGATATCATTCACCGCTCACATATGTAACATATGTTCAACATCTAATGATTTCTTGCCCTCTGACGACTAGACAGGCAGTTGATAATGGAGACCCAAGTCAGTTACTTCTACACGTCGTCAAGGATCCGTTTAACCTGTGCCTCAGGCAGTGCTCCTTTGAAGTGGGTCACAGCTTCACCATTCTTGTACACAAAAACGGTCGGTAGAGCATGCACCTAAAACAGATGATAAGAATATGCCAACAGGCGAAGTTAATTAGGAATGGTTAGATGAATGAAGTTGGCCATTTCAACAGAGATGGAAAAAGAGCTCAATTGGAGGCAATCTAGAACCAACTCACTTTATGTTCCTGGGCCAGGACTTGACCGTCGTCTGATTCAGTGTCAATTTTGATGAGGTCAACGGGTACGCCATTGGCGGATGTATTGTCTCCCGAGGAGTATTTTTCAAGGATGGGGGATAGCGCGTGGCATGGACGACACCAACTTGAAAGGACAAATGTATTAAGTTTCGTATAAGAGTGGAAGGTGATTCAAACTACTAACTTGGCATAAAAATCGACCAGAACTACACGACCTGATGATTCCCTTAGGACTTTATCGAGCGTCTATTTAAACCAATCATTTTTGAGCCAGGATTATGTGCCCAGTAGTTGGACCCTGCCTTAGGGAAATATCAGGAGTTTGCCAACGGGATCAAAATCGGAGACCGACCTTTCTGTCAGCATTCGGGAACACAGTGGCAGTCGGATGAGAGTTGTGGAATGACCGACGCAGTGTACCCTTGTGTGCAGATTGTGCAATGACGCGTAGTAGGCCCAAAGCAGTTCCAGTCGATGGCATTGTGTGCAAGAACTCAACCGTTTATAGTGCATACCCTTGTGATGGAAACTGATGGGAAACACACGTGATGTGATACCTGGCAGCTGCGGCTATGCGGTGTCCGGGGTCAGGGCGCATGCCAAGTGATGGGAACAAAGTGCTACCGTGTCAGCGGCAATATACCAAACATGGCATCCATGACATACAACCCGCAGAATGGACTCTGAAATCCGGTGCCGGCAGAACCATTGTCTCTCATCAACCATCGGATACTGGTCCAATTGCCAGTTTGGGATATTCTTTCCGGTCCTCTAAGGTCTCAAAACTCGAGTTCAGAAGTGCACGAGCACTTGGGCCTAAATGGATGACTAATCTCCAGAGGGAGTTTTCCAGACACCAGTTCACTTATGTAGATAGTCAATATCCTTGCCAGCAGTTGGACTGATAACACAGTGCCGAAGATGTCTGTAGATAGTCATTGGGTCTTGGTTTCGTTTGGGGCTGATAAATACTGAGTACAACAACAACAATGTTAGACATGTTTGATATTGTATGATCCTAGCATCACATCGTATTCCAAACTCAGATTCTTTGTGCCAATCATCTTCTCATTGGTCATTAGAGGACGTAGCGAACACTATGATGATGAGGATTCAGGCCGCCATGTCAAAACAAAAATAGACGTCCTTCTCAAGATCACTTGACAACTACGATTGTGCTCCATGTCAACCGATGATTAACTGTTCCGACCAGTCGTGAACAATGAGCCAATGAGCAAGATATGAATAGACCATGGTTTCATGAAGAATGTTTCGAGTCGCTATGGATACCCTCGTCCAACCTGGAATATAAGTTATAACAGTTGTTGGTTGTCGTCTGGACTGCCCCTTGATTTCTCTCTCCATTTCCCATCTTTCTTTGATTTTTTTCTCATTTCGACGAGCAGAGTAAGCCTATTTAGCCGTTCTTGTTGGATACTAGAGCCCGCTAAACCCATCACTTTTTAGGCTCGATAGCATTTTCACGTCAATACACCAATTCAGCCACATTATTATGTTGTCTATTACTGTCTTCACTCTTGTTTCCGCCCTCGCTGCCTCTGCGGCTGATATCCAAGTCAACGTTGGTGCCAACAACCAGGTAAGCTTGATTTGAGTTCGAAAGTTTATACAGAAGGGCCTCAGCTCACCGCTTGCATAGTTGATCTTCGATCCTTCTCAGGTCACTGCTCAACCCGGTGACAACATCCACTTTCAGTTGTGCGTCCCCTTCTCATCTATTGATTGTATAATGCTGAGCTTCACTCACCAGCCAAAACAAGAACCATTCCGTGACCCAGTCTACCTTTGCTGCTCCCTGTGTACGATCGCCCACTGGTATCGATTCGGGCTTCCAACCTGTCAATGCCACCGACACAGCACTGCCTGTATGGACATTCCAAGTCACTGACACCACGCCCTTGTGGTTCTTCTGCGCTCAAACTGTGCCTGCCGTCCACTGCACTGCTGGAATGGTGTTTGCTGTGAACCCCACAGCTGACAAAACCTTCGAACAATTCCAGGCTGCTGCCATGGGCGGCACTGCATCTGCTTCCAACACTTCTTCGACTGGTAGCGTTGCAGGCGTTGCTCCTGTCACCGATTCTTTACCAGGTGTTGCTTCCGCTACAAGCTCTTTGCCGGGTGTAGCTGGATCCGTAACTTCTGCTCCCTCTCAGAGTGGATTCGTAACAGTTGCAGCAACAGGAACAGGGACTGTTGCCTCTGTTCCTGCTGCCTCTGTTCCTGCTGCCTCTTCGAGCACAACCGCGAATGGTGCTGTTGGATTGAGTTCGGTCGGTAGTGCATTCAGCCTTGTTTCAATGTTTGCTGCTGTGGCCGGATTTATGCTATGATTCATCTAGTGGCTCTGAGAGCTGATGAATGAATTTTGAGACACATAAATTATGTAGTTGAGTGTATTGGTCTGATGAACAAAGTGTCTGTCTTTTTAGAGCCAAACAAAAAGTCTAAGAATGCGTCATATTCGCTGCATATCTCAACAACGCTTTTTCCCCGATGCTGAGAGATATCCATCATGTCCCATTCAGAGCGTTGGATATAGCTGAGTTAAAACTAGATCGCGGTAAATGCGCACCGGTCATGTATCAATTCGGTACTGTATATATAGTAGTTACAGTACAATAGCTACAATGTCCATTGTTCAACACAGAGGAGCCAGGACAAACTTCTCATAGGGTTTCCTCGAAGCCTATCTCCAGCAGGTTTCAGTATAATTTGTTGAAAGTCTTCCAGATCACTTTGTATTCCTGTTCGTGATCTAATCCTAGGTTATAGTTTAGATTACTTCATCCAGCTCCTTTTCTGCAGCCAAATGCTACCCCTGCTCAGAGTTCTCATCCCATATGTGTTAATTTCCATCCGACCTTGTATTAGGGCTTAAGTTAGAATTCACATTACCTTTTTCTCAGTATTCAAGGGATGGATCTTAAAATAATATCTATTGAATCCCTTTAGTATAAGAGACGACCTGTAGTTACTTGATATCTATTCATAATTCATAACGCGGTGTTCGAACACAGCCCATGGCCTCATATCTGTGTTTCTCGACCTAGTTATCATCATTCACAATACCATCCCATGTAATATACTTGGTTGATAATGCCTCCCTTTCTACAGAGAAGAATTTGCACTGTAAGGGGTTCCGCAAATTTCAAGAGAAAACAAAATTGGCTGGACTTTTGGGAATAGTTCGATGCATTGATCCGAAGTATCAAGACTGACCTTAATGGGTTCGAGATCTAGAACTTGATTGTAAGACAGCCATATCATGCTGAACTATTGTTCCAAGTGACCCTTGCTGTGGTCTGTACGATGACTACGTTTTCAATTAAGAAAGGAAACAACTAAATTGATGCGTTTATGCTTTAACATACACTATGCTCGCTGACATTCGGCATATAAGACTGAGTTTCCGTCACCGATGGGCTCCTAATAATAGACTGGCCACAAACAGTCGCAAAGACCTAACCAGCTGCGCTCCCATATATTCGTGCCCCTTACCCCTATGCCTCAATGGATTCTATCAGAGTTCCCAAGGTTTGGAGGGTTATTATATTCCCAAAATCCTTTAACGGGTATATAATTTTCAGGTTGAACAAGTCGTGATTAGAAAGGGAGGGGTGATTTCCTCAGGAACAGTCCACCTGACAGCCCACCATCTTATCTTTCATTATGAAGACATTCAGCTTGAAGAGATGTGGGTAAGTCAGGGACGTAGAACAAAATGGTGTTGAACTGTCTGGCTGATTACGGGACTCAGGTACCTTACCCCTTGATATCATTAGTCCAACGACAGCCACAGACACTGAATGGACGATCCCCATTGAACTTTAATACCCGCACATTCGAGGCTTTCACGCTTTCGTTTCTCAAAGACACTGAAGCAACAGACGTATTTGAAAGTGTAAAGGAGTTAACGGTCACAAGTACGCTCATTTGAATCCCGGTGATTATACCATCGGATCATAAATCTGTACAGGCTCAGTCACGCAGCTATACGCGTTCTTCTATAGGCCGAATCCTCCTTTGTCATGTCGTGATGGATGGTATATGTATTCTCCAAGAGAGGACTTCGGTAGAATGGGTCTGGGGACGAGAACCAAGACGTGGAGGTTCACTGATATCAACAAAGATTACACTGTAAGTACTGCCCTTTTTATCTGAGCAGAATATCAATACGTCTTAGTGATAACAAATTTCCTAGTTTTGTCCCACCTATCCAGCCAAACTTGTTGTGCCTACGAGAATAAGCGATACAACGCTGCAGTATGCTTCAAAGTATCGCAGCAAGTGTCGAATACCTGTACTGACATATCTGCATTGGGCGAACTACGTATGTCCTATGTTCTTGCCGATTATCGTAGGGGATAACACATTTTTGTAGGGAAGCATAACTCGATCCAGCCAGCCTATGGTCGGGATCACCCAAAATCGATCGATACAGGACGAGAAACTTATTGAAGCCATTTTCCAAACCCACGTTTCGCCCAATAGTCATGCTCAGAGTGGGCCTATCTATGGGTCCACCCTGACAAATCTCATTATTGATGCAAGGCCTACGGCAAACGCTGTTGCTAATACTGCCAAAGGTGCAGGCACAGAGAACATGGATCACTACAAGAATGCGAAGAAGGCCTACCTCGGAATCGATCATATTCACACTATGCGCGAATCACTCGCTAAAGTGGTGGATGCGCTGCGCGAAGCAGATGCCATGCTTGCGAGTATAAACAATGACTTGTCTGACCACGTCTTGGGGATTTCTATGTTGGACCGTCAAGCACTACGGAGGTCAGGCTGGCTTCGGCATACCCAAGCAATCATAGAGGGAACACTCCTTATCATTCGAAACATTCACATCAGCTCTTCGCATGTTCTAATCCATTGTTCAGACGGCTGGGATCGTACATCTCAGCTGTCGTCACTGTCTCAACTATGCCTTGACCCTTTCTATCGTACTATCCGTGGTTTTGAGATCCTGATAGAGAAGGACTGGCTCTCGTATGGTCATAAATTCCTTGACAGATGTGGACATCTCTCTTCTGAGAAGTTTTTCATCTCTGCCCCACCCTCTGAAAACGCTGGTTCAGGTGGAGGAGCAGATGCTGCGCAAGCATTCCTGGCCTCTGTTCAAAATCGTTTCACATCCCAACAGCATATCAAGGAGACGAGTCCCATCTTTCATCAATTTCTCGAGTCTGTTCGGCAAATACAAAGACAATTTCCCAAAAGATTTGAATTTAACGAACGTTTCCTTCGACAAGTCTACTATCATCTTTACTCCTGTCAGTTCGGGACGTTCTTATTCAATAACGAGAAGGAGAGGAGAGTGGGTAATGACGGAGCACCTTGCGAAAGGACGATCAGTGCTTGGGATTTCTTCAACTCCGGCACTGAGCTGGAAAAAAATAGGAACATAGACTATGATCCTCTCTTAGATAATCCTACGGATCGCTCTCCTGGCGCAGATATGGGTGTCCTTTTTCCTAACCCGAAAGATATCCGATTCTGGAATGAACTCTATGGGAGGACAGACGAAGAGATGAATGGGAGAGTTCTACAACCAACAGCACAGAACGTTGAATTTGTTGGCCCTCTTGAAAGCATTGGCGATAACCATGTTTTGACTTGCGCAAAGATGCCTTCAAGTATTCAGTCTCGTCCTTCACCAAGTCCATCACCAGGTCCAACAGACAGTTCCCTTAGTACAGGTCCAGGTCAAACTGCTTCCATCGAGAGGGGCCTCGAAGTGCCGCCCACTTCCTTACTAGGGTCGTCACCATATGCTGATTATCAAACTGGTCATTCTTCGTCTACACCACCTTTGACGTCAATGGTTCCTGACTGGTTTTCGTCATCTCGGCAAGCATCCCAACGTCGGCCAAAGCAACCAGAGTTCCTCGCTAACGCCGGAACTGGAGTTCGGTCTATGTGGGGAAAGCTATCATCAAACGCTTCTACCGCTTTCTCTGTTGTACAGGAAGCATATTCTGGCGTGGCGAAGGACCTAGGCAGACAGATTGGTAGAAATGACGATCATCCTTCCGGGACTGCCAAGCTTCACGATCAGATGCTTGGCACATGGGATGAGGAATCCACAGTACCTTCCACAGTTCCTCAAGTCACCTCATCATTCTCATCTTTAGCTGTTGGAACAAATCCCTGGGCGTCAGAATGTATCGATCCTTCTTCGTGGGACGAAAATCCCTGGGATAACATTTCGGCAACGTCCCAGCGAGTGACATCTGTTGATTCGTCGGATCCGCTTTCACTCAATTCAGCTGCCACGTCGTTGTGCAGGGTGACAACACCGCCGACAGCGCGTGCAGAGCCACAATCCCCAGCAGGCCTATCTTCGAAGCTAGAAGGGACAGATCCTTTAGGAGTCGGACCCATTTGAATATCGATTGCTATCTGATGAAGTGTATGTATGGTTAGAAACATGCTGTCCCTCTCTTACTATTACCTATAAGTTGAACAGTCTAATATCAGTATTTCTCAACGAGACGAGAAATGGCGTGATAATCTATGACCTGCTGACTAATCGGAGGACCTACATAAATTTCACGAAGGCTCTCTTTCACCGCAAGCTGGTTGCAACCTTCGTTAGACCCCCCCTCCAATCTTCCACTTAGAAAATGATGACCGTCAATGGATCTGCTGCCTACGGCAACTTGAAACCCGGCCATTTTCTGTTCACATCTGAGTCTGTTGGTGAGGGGCATCCCGGTATGTTGAAATCGTCGTCTGTCGTTCACTATGATAATTTATCTTGGATCAGATAAAATTTGTGATCAGATTTCGGACGCTATTGTGAGTGTTTGTTATGCTTCTCGAACAACACTGTCTGATCATTGTATTTAGCTCGACGCCTGTCTAGCTGAGGATCCTTCTTCTAAGGTTGCTTGTGAGACTGCCTCGAAGACTGGCATGATCATGGTTTTCGGTGAAATCACCACTAAGGCTCAGGTTGACTACCAAAAAGTCATCCGCAACACTATCAAGCATATCGGATATGACGACTCGTCCAAAGGTTTTGACTACAAAACCTGCAACATCCTCGTTGCAATCGAGCAGCAATCCCCTGATATTGCTCAGGGTTTGGATCATGGTTCTCTTGAAAATCACGGCGCTGGTGATCAGGGGATTATGTTTGGTTACGCTACCGATGAGACTGAGGACTACATGCCTCTGACCATCATGCTTGCGCACAAGTTGAATGCTGCAATGGCCGCTGCTCGTCGTAGTGGTGAGCTCGCATGGCTCCGACCAGACTCGAAGACTCAAGTCACAGTCGAGTACAAGAAAGACGGCGGTGCCACTATACCTCTTCGCGTCGACACCATCGTAATCTCTACCCAGCATGCGGAGGAAATCTCTACTGAGGATCTCCGAAACGAGATCAAGGCTAAAATCATCAAGAAGGTCATACCATCCAACCTTCTGGATGACCGTACCGTCTATCATGTGAGTATCTCATGGTTCCTGCAAGAAGTTTAGCATCTGAAGGTGGCTGGATGTAGATCCAACCATCTGGCCGTTTCGTCATTGGCGGCCCTCAGGGAGATGCTGGTTTAACGGGTCGTAAAATTATCGTCGACACTTACGGTGGATGGGGTGCACATGGTGGTGGTGCATTCTCAGGTAAAGATTTCTCGAAGGTTGACCGTTCTGCGGCTTATACCGCGCGCTGGATTGGTATGTTTAATTTTGTGATTCGCTGTTGGATATTTTTGTAATCTGCCTACCTTAGCTAAGTCTCTGGTTGCTGCCGGTCTTGCCAGACGTGCTCTTGTCCAGCTTTCTTACGCTATCGGTGTTGCAGAACCTCTGTCGATCTATGTCGATACCTATGGTACTGGTAAGAAGACCGATGAGGAGCTCGTACAGATCATTCGCAAGAACTGGGACCTCCGACCTGGTGTTATAGGTAACCATGCATTCTAGCTTCCTCTCGCATTGCTAAAGTCCCCTCTCAGTTCGTGAACTCGATCTACAGAAGCCCCAATACCTCAAGACTGCCTCGTACGGCCACTTTGGCAACCCAGATTATGCTTGGGAGAAGCCCAAGCAGCTCATCCTCTGAGGCGCTGGTTAATACATTGGTATAATATCTTATCTTACACTCTTTTGGTTTCCTTTGCTGTCTTGCATTGGAAGTTCATCCTTCCATTATTGCTCCTGCATCGTTTAGATTTCATGATACCACTCACGCCTTTTCCCCTTCCTCTGCTTTCACTCATGGATTGTAGACTAGTTACGTTGTATAGTCCGTAATCAACTGCTAAATAGAACGCGTTCAACCGCAATACAAAGTCAAACTCCGGAAAAAGTCTTACACGTGTGCCTGGATCACAGCTCAATTTTAAGATGTCGATACTGCAATTCACACGTTCACCACATTTATCTCTTCGAATTTCCTGACTAGTACGTTACCTCCATCCTTTCCTCTGTTGTACGCTGAACTGTCAGCAGTGTGTGGAATACTAGGTCTCCTTCTCCATGATATTACAACCGATGCTGCCTCGGAACTTGCTGAGGGTCTCTCTCTCCTGCAACATAGGGGCCAAGATGCTTGTGGCATTATCACCTGTGGTCCCAAAGGCCGCTTCTACCAGCGTAAAGCCAATGGAATGGTTCGGGATGTATTTGATACCAGTTCCATCTCCAAACTAATCGGCGGTATGGGCGTTGGACATGGTATGTACCCTTGCTCCGAGTGATTCTCGTTTTTAGTTTTTTTCAATAGTTCGATACCCGACCGCTGGAAGCTTCAACCATGCCGAGGCTCAGCCGTTCTACGTAAACTCGCCTTACGGAATTGTCTTTGCCCATGTAATGTCACGTTGTGTCTGTTTAACTATCAACATCTAATTGTGTTTTTCAGAATGGTAACCTGATTAACACCTCGTCTCTTATGCAGTATATGGATCAGGTTGCCCATCGTCACATCAACACAGCGTCTGATTCTGAGTTGCTTCTCAATATCTTCGCGAACAATCTGCAGCAGACAGGCAAGTTTCGAATCAATGAAGAAGATATTTTTACTGCGATTGGAGGTGTTGTGGCACAGTGCAAGGGTGCCTATGCATGTATTGCAATGCTCGCAGGCTTCGGGATCATCGCATTTCGTGATCCGAATGGTATCAGACCTATTGGTATGGCTTCACGCAAGGCTGCCAGTGGCGGTGAGGGCCTGGATTACATATTTTCAAGTGAAAGCGTCGTAGCCGATGCTTGTGGATTCATAGGTTGGCAAGATGTTAAGCCTGGTATGCCATACTTTCAATCTCTTTGGTGTAGACTTATCATGGTCTATCTAGGTGAGGCGGTGATTATCACCCGGAGTGGCGTTTCACGCCGACAGGTTGCACCTCCTGCCCTCTTTGCACCAGATATCTTCGAATTCGTGTATTTTGCAAGGCCAGACTCAGTTCTCGATGGTGTGAGTGTATATCGGAGTCGTATGGCTATGGGCGATGCGCTTGCAGAGAAAGTGCAGCAGGTCCTTACTGAGAATAACTTCACGGTGGATGTTGTCATTCCGGCAAGCAAAAATTATTTGAATCAGGCCATGTATTGAACCTGCATAGGTCCCGGATACATCGCGGGTCGCAGCATTGAACCTTGCACAGAAGCTTGCATTGCCATATCGTGAAGGTTTTGTCAAAAATCGTTATGTGGGTAGGACCTTCATCATGCCTGGCCAGCAAACGAGGAAGAAGAATGTACGCAAGAAGCTGAATGCTATGGCGTTAGAATTTGCCAACAAGAACGTTTTGCTTGTCGATGGTGACAGATCCCAAGGTGCTCTCGAGATAATGCTAACTTAATGGTTCAGACTCCATCGTCAGAGGCACGACCTCCAGGGAAATAGTTCAAATGGCGAAAGATGTCGGTGCGAAGAAGGTCATTGTCGCAAGTTGCGCGCCGCCTATCAGGTGTGTCACAGTATTCGCTTTTCCAAGTTGAGCTTACCTTCTCAAGATACCCTAATGTTTACGGCATTGATATGCCATCTCGCAAGGAGCTTGTTGCGCATGGGAGAGACGAGGCATCAATAGCGAAAGCGATTGGTGCCGACTTTGTGATTTTCCAGACTCTTCCGGATCTCGTGGAATCTGTCCGACGCCTCAACACTAATATCACAACGTTTGACTGTTCTGTTTTCACCGGTGATTATGTGACAGGCGGAGTTGACAAGAATTACCTTGAGAAAATTGAGAGTCTGCGCTCTGATAACAATTGGTTCAAGTCAGATACCAATGGACTCCAAAGCACGAGACACACAGATAACAACACAGCGATCTATGGCTCCGATGACACCATAGGACTACACAACTCTTGGAAATACAGCTAATATTCCTTTTCCACTGAAGGAGGACACAGATCTAAACATTCCACCGAAAGTTTATTGATATTGTACATTTGTATGATACGTATTGTCTCTTAATGTACTGTTATCATTTCACTATCATTGGGCTGTGTATCACAAATGAGATTCTCTTTGCCACCCTGTTGTCTTACTCTATGTCAATATATTGTCCTGTTGTCGTCTATTTGCCCTTGGATTAATACCCGCCCACCATTTCTTGCTCCTGGGTAGCTCCTGGGTCGATATTCTACTCCGCCCTAATGGCCCACTTACGTTCTTTCTTTAGAGAATATCTCGCGCTTTTTCTCGTTGCAGGCAGCGTCAATGCGCAACGAAACGCCTGGATGCGTCATCCACCAGTAAAATTCATGGAAAGCTCTGATAATATGTTCCCCTTGGTCTCTTTTGGATCGGAAATCCATGACTATGACTCTCCGAATCTTCGTTATGAAGGAAAGTGGTCCACGTTGCGGTCTGATCTCTACTTCTCTGGTTCTTCACGCAAAACAAGGGAACGCGGCGCATCCTTCTCGTTGTCTTTCTCTGGTACCGGAATAGAGTGGTTGGGCGAATGCGACAGGTTTCATGGGCACGCACAAATAAATTTAGATGGAGAAGAGGAAGAGGTGAATCTATTCTGTGATACGGCAATTTCAAGAAAGCAGCAAAGGCTTTTCTTTCGGTCAGATCTCGAAGACGGGAAACATATAATTAAGATCGTTAATCTTGGCCAACTACCTGCCCACAAGCTCACCACTAGCACTCTGGACATAGATGCACTCGTGGTCACTCTTGGATATAACTTGTCAACACCGAATATTCAGAAACCTCTCATGGGACTTAATCGGAATCTGGAGCGAAGACGTAGAGGACTGTTTCCGACTGGTGGAGGCTCTTCGCGCCCACGATGGAACCTAGTACAGCGCGGAACGACTGGAGTAAATGCCATGCAGTTAGCAGTTGTGTCCTCAACTCATGCCATCATCATCGACAAGGTGGAACACAACCCTCTCAATATTTCTGGACATGGTGCCTGGGGAGCTCTCTATGATCTCAATACAGATGAAGTCCAACCTCTCGAAATGAAGAGCAATTCGTTCTGTGCAGGCGGCACATTTTTGTCGAACGGTACCCTACTTAACATTGGAGGAAATGGTGTTGACAAATCTGGCTTTGGCGATTCTAATGGACTGCAAGCTATCCGTCTATTTCAACCCTGTGATTCAGAGAGTGGAAGAAAATGTGAGATCTATGAGAATCCATCGAGAATTCACATGGCAAGCCCAAGGTGGTATCCAACAGCTGTCAGGCTTGATGATGGAAGTGCAATCATCATTGGTGGTTCAACGCGAGGTGATTACATCAACAATCCAGACATGAACAACCCCACATATGAATTTTGGCCACCCAAGGCCATTCACGGGTCTAATGGTATGCCGATACCTATGCAGTTTCTTAGGGATACCCTTAATGCGAATCTATTCCCCATGGCATTCTTGTTACCTGATGGCAAGCTTTTCATTGCTGCTAATACTGAAGCTATGATCTACAACTGGAGGGAAAATACTGAACAGAGGCTACCCTCTCTTCCCAATGGTGCCCGCGTCACATATCCTATGACTGGGGTTGGTCTTCTACTCCCATTGTCTCCTGAAAATGGCTATACTCCCGAGGTCTTGATTTGTGGTGGCTCTACTTTGGACGATAAAGCACCGCCCCAGCAGCTCTCATCGCAAGATTCCGCTTCAGCTCAGTGTGCTCGGATGGTTTTGACAGAACAGGGGATTTCTCGAGGCTGGCAAGTTGAACAGATGCCTGAACCACGAGTGATGCCGGATGCGGTGATCCTACCAACTGGTGAGATTGTCATTGTCAATGGAGCAAAGAGCGGCGTCGCAGGATACCAAAATGTCAACCAACAAGTTGGACACTCTAATGCAGATAACCCAGTTTTCACACCAGTCGTCTATGACCCTCATGCACCAGACGGAAAGCGGTTTTACCGTGGTGAC
>Ga0153951_1000103_pt1 | contig 28987 bp, 30 predicted proteins | sample TSNJ035MetaG_FD_102278 | JGI IMG/M metagenome (GOLD analysis project Ga0153951, IMG submission 102278) | Attine ant fungus gardens microbial communities from New Jersey, USA - TSNJ035 MetaG | ecosystem: Host-associated > Fungi > Mycelium > Unclassified | place: USA: New Jersey, Wharton State...
TCAGATTTTTTCTCAATACCCAATTATATTCGGTGTCTTAGTTTATTTCTCCTGTTCATTAACTATCCTGTTCTTATGTTCTTGGGGCTTTCGCAATGTCAGTCTATATTATCCTAGTTTGGTCAATCCTGTGTATCTTTAGTCCCCTCCGATGTTTCGTCTGCACAACTGTTTACTTACCATTGGCATCATCTTAAGTCGGGATGAAAATTTATGAGAGTACGTTATCATTTCTATAGAAGTATTGCAAAAAAAATGTGTAAATAGAGATAGACTCTATTTCGAGGATTTATGTGAGATACCTACGAGCATCTATTCCAAAAATCATGCCTCCATTTTTCTGATGAGTTTATATTTACTAGATAGGACAACAGAGAAATATGTCGAGCACGTCGTAAGGTCAATCTTTGTAGATAAGCACAAGAATCAACCGAAAAAAATGCTCTCTTTGAACCGTTAAAGTCATATCATTCTTCCCCTACATCAGCAACTCGAGAACCGGTGGGAACCCAAACCTCGAGTGAATAGTTGGGGATCCGAGTCCAGGATGTTTAAGATTGAGCAATATGTTGTCGCTTTGCAGACCTTCATCAGAAAAGTGAACTATTCAAAGACTGTCAGTTTTCGACATCAGTGTACTACGTAGGAGAAAAAAAGCTCCGGAGAATTTGAGGTGCAGACACGTGAATTAGGGCTGGTTGATGATGATCAATCTGATGGCAAGTGGCACTTGGTGGAGAAAAGACAGTGGGCCCCTCAACATATTTATACTGCGCGTAAAGTTATCAAGATATCTGAAATTCGAACGATGGGGTGGTCCCCTATAATAGGCAGAGAGGGTTCATCTAGGACTGGACTCGGGGTAATAATCATATTTGGTTGTATTTGCAGTTTTCTGCTCAGAGTACACGTTGAGAGGACTTGCCGTCCCGAACAGGGTTTGCTTTCGCTTGCATCTTACTTTCCTTGTTCAACAATTAAGTGTGGTACTTCGCATTGGCCCTGATCATGGCCACCACGAACAGTCAGGCATCACTACGCCAACGCCAACGAGACTCAAATATGTCTTTGTCAGATTCTAGCAAAGTCGACGCTGTTTCCACGGTTAAACACCTCAATGCTACTGATAAGAAAAATCGAAGCGAAGAAGTGGTCTGGGGCAAAACACCAAATGGTGAAGGTAAGTTGAACTATGCTGGCAAGCTTTCTATAGTTCCTCCTATCCCAAACAGTCTTCCGTGTGCCCACAACGCACGACGTCTTAACAACTCTGTTCCACCCTGGACATCCGAAGAGCCACCTCGATTTGTTGAACCTAGGCTTGCTTGGTTTCCAAATTGCATTATATTTCGCTTTACCGAAGAAATCAGTGCAGATTTTCTTCTTTTTCTATCTTGCGTTTTGGCGAGCCGCATATGATGCTGGTCTGGGATGGATATTAACCAAGCAGAGCAAAAAGAAATGGATTGTACGTGAAGTTCGGCGGCTTCGATGGTTAGATGCGCAGAGGCACCCAGCCATCAGGGACTGGATCAAGAGACAGCTGGCTGGAAAAATGGGGAGTGACTACTCGTTTGATGTGAGTATGCACACGGTTCCAGCTTTCGAATCTATTTTTAGTGCGAGGTACTGAGTCCGTACTGAAACCTTGAATTCTTATAGGACCTTCCATTAGAATACAACACCTGGTTACTCTTTCGTCAGGCGGTTGACGTGATTTTAGTCAAGTGTGTGCTCAACTCCCAGAATGACATCCAGCACCCTTGATCGCTCACGCAATGCAGTGACTTCCTGTCTTACTGCATGTTTGCATTTTCGTGCTTCCGCGTTCCCCGAGACTTATCTCTGACTCTCCATATCATGCGGTAAGTCCGCTCGGGTCGAGGCGCTGAGTCACGTTAATTGAACTTAACCAGGTGGTTAGGCGGCTTTGTCTTGATCGGCTTTAACCTTTGGGTGAAGACTGAAGCTCATAACGTTGTCAAAGACTATGGCTGGTATTGGGGCGATGTTTTCTTCCAACGTGGAAATCTAGTCTTCGACGGTGTTTTTGAATTGGCTCCTCACCCCATGTACTCTGTTGGTAGGTTTCTTGGTTCCTGGTTCAGCAGATCGGGTCTTGACTTCATTGTACCTAAGGGTATGCCGGATACTATGGTCTTTCACTTATATCTGGTAGTTACTTGGTTCTCTTTGTGAGCCTCGCTATCCACGCTGCTCAATTTGCCTTCCTGTTGCTTTTCGAGAATCCCCGTGAGTCATTCCAGCCTGATTAAGATTTAGTTTCTTTACACTCAGAATGATTTCTATACAGATATCGAACGCTACTATGGAAGACCCAAGGCCATTGCTAGACGTGTACCTCTAATACCCTCTGTCGATTGCACCAATCGCACCTCGACCATTCCCAGTGAATTTATAGTCAAGGATACCTTCCTCTGTACGACTACTGAAACGGAGACTGAACTAGAGAATGAGCCAGAGACCGAAACTGAAATTGAGGAAGACCCTAATCACACAAAGTCACCATCCCATAGTCAATGTAGAATTAGCTTAAAGCACCGCCCTAGGTCCTCGAAAGCCAGCTTCAGGAGGGACCCTGTGGGTGAAAAGAAGAAGGTTCTTTCCCAGCATGATTTACTAAACAAGTATTTCCGCCGAGACACCGTCGTTGTGAAGAATCTGGATCTTCTCCGGTCAGCTGTCCCCTTTGCCAAAGTCAATCCCAAGCTGATTTGTACTTCAGCGCCAATGATTTTATGCTCACAGTGATCGTACTTTATGCACTTGCTGCTATCTTCGTCCCAAGTAACTCATCCAACCGTGTCATCCTGGCACTTCACTTCACTCATGCTCTAACTTGGTGTCTCTTTCACTACGTGGGTTTGGGATTGTTGCTCCGTGCACAGAGTAAGAGCAAGTTCCTGGTTCGACACTACGTCAAGAATTATCACTACTCTGAGGATAGCAAAGGCGCCATTGTAGAGGCGTTCAGTAATTGGAAAGTCATTTATAATATGAGTATATGCATGACCCATGGTATGACGCACTGCAGTCTAGACGTCATCCCATTTTCTGATTACTACAGTATCCTGTCTAGCTGTCGTCGCGAAGACGTACTCAATCCCAAATGATTGGAGCGTTGGCAATGATCTCCTTTGCCATACGCTTGGAGCGGTGAGTCTATACGCCATGCATGCACCCTATGCTTGTAACTGACATCGGTGACTCAGCTTCTGATCGGTCTCCACATCTGGGCTTCTATGGAGTCTTTTGAGGTCTTAGGGTTATTTGGTGTGTGCAGTCAGTGACTCGTGCGCTAACCTAAAGACCGAGCTGAATATAGGCTGGTTCTTCGGCGACTTTTTCATGGAAGAGTTCCCAGCTCATCTCGAGTATACAGGCATATATCGGTAAGAGAGATGTGGCTTGGCCGAGGTCAAATTACTGAACGCGTCAGGTATCTGAACAATCCTGAAGCTATGGGTGGTGCGGCCTGGTTTGGACTTGCATTGATCAGTGACAGCAAGCTTGTCCTTACTCTAGCGGTTATCCGCCACCTGGCCAACTGGTGGTTCTTGAGGAATGTTGAGAAGTGAGTACATCTTGTTCTAGGGTGGATGTTTCTGATTAAATTCAACGCCATGATTGCTATAGTCCTCACATGTGCAAGCTCTATGGTGACTCTTTGCGTAAAGACGCAGGGTTCGTTAAGGTCATGAAGAGTGTTGCCAGCAAGAATGCTCGACTTTTGGAGTCCCATGCAGGAAAGCATGCCCCCGAGCTCAAACGTGTCGCACGAGATGTCAAAGGGACATTGGAAAAGGTGTATGAAGAGACTACGGATGTCCTTGAGGAGCTTCTCGCCAAATGTATGTGGTTTTGTAGTGTTTTCATGAACCTTCGCTTGGTCTCAAACAATGCAGCGCGGCCCAGGATCTCTGAGGTGGTTCAAGATACCAAGATACTCCTACAGCAATCGCGAGAACGGCTTTTCGTCATGTTTGTTGTCTCATTGGGTTTCCAATAGAATCTTCACTGATGACTTGTGTTTAGTCGCGTTGCCAACGATCTCTCATCTTACGAGACTGAAAAGTATCGAGTTTCTGTTGTCCCCAACGCGTCTACTGGTATGGCCTCTTTCTATCTTGGCGAGCCAATCACTGTCAAATGGCAAGCTCCTCGTAATCATTCGCGCCAGGATTGGATAGGGCTATATCGGGTTAGATGGGCGTTCTTTGTTTGCATGCAACTAGCTCACTTCTGCAAACTAGGTTGGTGCCAACAAGTCAACTTTGGTAACCAAGGTTTCTTCGTTAGGCAGATGGCTTCCTGTACACGGAGAAGAGTGGGATGGTGATATTCCAATTGACCCGGAGAGATCTCCTAGCCTTCAACGTGACTCGGAATGTGGGTTTATTACCTTTCAAGGGAACACCTTGCCCTGGCTTGTCGGTAAATACGAGGTATGTCCAAGGAACGTGTACATCTCGTTTCGAGTTTCACTCGACTTCAGGCCCGCTATCATCATGATGGCAAGTACAACGTCATGCATCTGGACGGACCAATCGACATACATGGTTAGTCGCGGGATCATCTTGAATTCCTTCCCTTTGCGGATCGACGACTAATTGATTGGCTTTCCACCAGTTGATCAACCCGATCATCTTGATTTCTCGAGTGTCCACCAAAGCCTTATGCGGGTTGTTCCATTATGCTTGGACTCCGACCCATCATTGGTTCCACTTTCCTGCAAGACATCAACGCTCTTGGCCAAAACTGCCCAACTATCTCCTCCTGCCGTTGATACTGATCTGCCACCGAACAGTCTTGATGACCTGGATATGGAAGATAAGGATCCTGATGATTTCAGCTTCTGGTCTGAACGTCAAGCCAAGAGGATTTGTATGGTCATCAAACAGATGTTTGATGTAGAATATGCGCCAGAGGTCATACTTGCAGATGCCAATCTGACAGCCCTGGCCAACCGCATACTGCTTTCCAGGGAGATACTCACTACCTCAAACACCGACAAGTGAGGGTGGTGTCGATTATGTCTGTTCGCTGTCTCGGATCTAGGAAGCCAGCGTCAGGTTGCACCATTGTGCTTCAGGATGCTTTGTTTTCACTTATGCTTCTTCCGGCTCCGAATCTAGAGTGGCGACTTTATGACTGCTTCTAAATTTTCTTTCCCCTTGTCAATATTTCTTACTTCTATGGAATGACCCGACACGCGTTTTTAGACTTTGGTTACCTTCGATGTTCAGGGTCAGGTGCTGAGTCACTTCAAAGGATGTAACCCCATACCAGTTTCTTGTTTCTGATTTTGTCTCTAACTAGGACTGGATTTCTGAACGACTTCTGAACCAGTCTCAATATCCGTTGGCATTGTGTTGGTTGCCTGACCCTGAAGTATCCACTCGGAAGGAGGGCTCCCATTAACTGATCATGCAAGATGATCTCACCTTTGACTGGAAGACTTTGATCCGAACCCCTCTACCACACTGCCAATTGAACCGACCAAAGATGACCAATTGATATCAGTACCAGAAATTATTTATTTATTTATTCACTGATCATGCAACTTTACAACGGTCGGAGAGAACATGAAGCATTGACTATAATCAGCCATCTAGGTCAGCTCCGTGCAACTTCTCTACAATACTTCCATAAAATTTTCGGATCCTGAAGGAGAATATAGACAATTGGGTGACACTGTCATGTGAACGGATCTCAAAGCCCATCATCATTCAGATCGACCTTACAAAGACACCGTTCTACCTTGAGTGCTCTAAGATCAATGAACGGAATATCTGAATGAATGAACATCGACTCACCAGGATATAGGAATATCACAGGTGGCATACTAAACAGTATAAAGACCATTCAAACGACCCTGAAAGATTTTGCAGAAGTGATACACTTGACATCCCTACAAGTCAGGGAGTATCTGGTCCCACGTTTCAGCACCCCACCATTCATAAGGATCTGTTTCGTGTTTTGATCCCCGAGCAGTCCCCAGTTTTCAATGCGAGATACACCTTGAGATATTCTGTACCGATCACTCTGTACGCTGTGACTTAAACTCGACTCAGTTGGGAACGGGGAAAGCACGACATCTTCTTCAAGAGAATCTATACTGTGATTTGTCCGCAAATCAGGAATGAAGTGGCCTGCCTATGGTGTGTAAGGACGCCCTTGGGCGTATACTGACCCATGCAAGTAGGACGTGTACATGTCCCCCGAGGAGATTACGAGACTACGAGGTTCCAAAAGGATGGAGAACACTGGTACAGAGTCGACAACTTTTCCTTCAGTATCTTCCATTCTGGCGCCTTTGTATTGGTAGAAGTTGAAAACTGTGTGTGAACCAAGAGATACGGTGGCCACTACGGGAAAATACCTGGGGCCATCTTCATGGGGCTATGTATGAGTGATATGAGTATCAGGAAGTGTAATGTCATTAAGTCAAGTACCATGATGCCCTGTCCGGGCTTGTACTATCAAAAGGGTTGGCTTGAGCTTGAGCAATATTTGGAATTCCGCTTACTTCATTTAGAATAACATGATTTGGTTGTTGATGGGGAGATTGAACAAAAGCCCCTGTTTCCTTAAGGTGGTCTATAATGGCAGGGCTAGTATTATCAACCCCATTGATACGCTGAACGAATGTGCCGATGTAAACTTACCACGATGTCAAATACGATGGGAGCGTCTGCGGAAGCAAGCCCTTGGACGTGATCTCTCCGCCTTGCGAGTTTATGATGTGAGTATTGCAGGACTCTGGCTGTTGGACACCTTACCCAATATCTGCAGCCTAATGATCTTTTTGAATGGTATTATTTGTGAGAAACATGAAACCTGTACCTTCTGTTTCTTAGTTGCTTCCACTTCTGTCGAGGTGAGTCGCGTATCTATCGAGAACACCCTCAAACACCATCAGGCACTGCTGATCACATACAACTTGCCTTACGCAGAATATACTGCTCCTCTTCTTCCTAGTAGGTTCTCCCGGAAACTGTATTGTACTGACACGATAACCACATCACTTACCGATAGAAAGTTGGGTACATAGAAAACATCGCGATTCCCGAGACGATAATTATCAATGGGAGGGACATCTAAGTCTTGATTTTCCATATAGTCCAATTCCGAGTGCCTGATAGTATCAATTGCAATTTGTGAAACCAAGGTTTCAACGTCGATCGTTAGTCGCAAACGACCGCGGGAGCTCGTTGTAGGGTTCGTGACACATGTGACCTTTCTCTTTATCTTTACACTCAGCTGAACAAAGATCAAGACTTTGTAACTGCATCTGGAGTTCTGCAGACCCTCTCAAAATGTGATACCGGAAACATTCATTTGTCGTGTGGTTTGAGTTTCTCTTGTGCCTTTTCTTGATCGCGTCTACTAAATGAGTCACTCAGCATTCGCAGACTCATCCCAAAAAATTAGTCGATGTCTTCAGATCAAGAAACCTTAGAAGGCAAATCAAGAAAAACTTCACGTTTTTCATGTACTTTCACCATCTATCGTGATTTCGGAGTAGATATGCTTCCCCCTAGTATTGGACGGCGCGGCTGGGGTGCTTTTGTCCGATGCCCGAGAATTCCTTATTCTCAGGACTCAAGGGAACTTCCAAGAGAACTTGGTACTTTGTGGAAAGAAGTCTGTTTCCTGAAACCATTCCGATGTGCAACGCGAAATCCTCGTTGTTGCCTCCATGCTACAGTCACAAGGCTTTGAGTATCCGGACAACCATGGAACTTTTTACATCTAGTTCGAAATCTGGCTGGTGGAATTGTCCCCACATTCACATATCGTGAAATGTCGTTTTTCTTGTGCCATAATAATTTATCCTCAATACAACAAATCTTACGAGGGTAAAGGTCGGTGAACTAATAGCATAATAGATTATCATCCAGGAATTAATTATCATAATCGGAGGCACCCTCTGTTAGATAACTGCCAGAGGGTCAGTAGATCGAACAGCTGGATGGTTCATTCCTTACAATCAAAATTCAGAAGCAGAAGCACGATCATCGCTATTTTTGGGGTGCATTCCTAAAGGAGATAAATCTCAGACTCGGCAATTCACTCAAGAGAAACTTCCAATTCCAACTCACACAGGTGCATATTCGCAAGTAACATCCCTTTTATCACAGTTGGAGCAACAGGGCTTCTTCCCATCGCACTTCATTTTTCGACCTGGAGATTTTGATGATGATTGCTAGGGTTTCAGAAGCTACTCACCCCTACAGAATTTACAAGCCATTGGTGTCCGCTTCGGTGTCCTTGGAACTTCTAGATAGTAGTCTTCCTGAGTGCTTGACTGGACGGAATCAAGACTAGCACGAGAATATCTGAGATGATTTTCACGCACTGAAATATGTGGAGAGCTCATTCTGAGGCTGGGAAAGACAGAAAGTTGACTTAATATGCAGACTCATTCCTCCAGCTTAAATATTGTGCCACTCGCGTGTTGGAGATGAAATCTGACTGCAACTGATTTAGTAGTTAATCATACTTTCAGATCACACCTCTCTGGCCTGCGAAGGAGTCGGATTTGAAGGGAAAAACTAGAATTGAGTTCAAAGCCTGAAGATTACCGAAACCGGTGTCCGAGTTGACACTTTGTCAGCACCATTTCCGAGGCACACAACAGAGATTTCATTTGAATGCATAGATCTCGTTATAACAATAACTCCAACGCCTTCTATCTGTACTGGCAGGACCTTATAGTTTAAACTGGTACACTCGAACCCCTACATGCATGAGAGAATAGCAGTTCCTCGAATAGCACGAGGCTTTCTAATCTTTTGGCTACATCTTAGTTCAAGGCTCAATTCGACCCGATGAGGATGGTACCTTACTTTGCTCGACCCTTTGCTTTGCTCGACCCTTCGCTTGTTAGTTAAAGGAGATGGACCATTACAGGTGGCTTCTCAGTACAAGACAAGAAAGAGGGTCGCTATGCTGTTTGAGCATTACGAAAAAGCTCTCGGAGCAAATGGAAGGTTTTCAGTCGGAGCCCATTCTCAGTGACGTCTGAGTGTCGCCTCAATGTCAGTTTAGTTGCTAGCACCTCTTGAGCTCGGTTCGGTCTTCAACTCGGAATAACCTCACACGACCGCCGACCTGGCTTCACGATTGGGCAACTATCCGGGAATGTGGACTGGATGCTCAAGTCATTCTTTATCGTGGTGGCTCCCAGAAGTCACATCGAAGGAGCCAGATATTTTTGACCCAACGACTACAATGAAGTAATGGCAGACCAGAGGGACTGAATTTTTGTGCTTTTGGTGTTATTGAAACGTTGAAGCAGGCGGACTTCCTGCCTGTTGACCGTAGCCAAAAGACTTCAGACATTCTAATGCCCACTTCACATCCAACGCTCACTTCCTTCGTGCTAGGTGGTGGATTAATCTCGATTCTCATGTGATTCCTCTGCGTCTCGGCACTGTAGTTTGCTTACTGTGGAATGGTCATGTCGACCACAGAAAAAATGGCCAGAACAAAACGGCGGAAATCAGTCACGTCACATAAATCACTCAAAAGATCTCTTCTGACTATCTACTCCTAAAGAACTCATCACAGTCAGATCTGCTGGCTCTCCGCGAGACATGCCACGTTATTAAATCCTTACTCGTTTGAATTTTTGGCATATGACATTGTGAGGCTTCGAAAATTACTCGGCTCTTGAAAAGAAGATATTTTTGACATAGGAAAGAAAATTTACAATGTCCATGAATGGCAGAAACACGTTACTAACTTAACATACATCCCGTCATTAGTCGACCCGGGAGAAATAAGCCCATGATGTGCACGGGAGAGACCCTACATGAACGTGTTATCATTCTTGAAATTTCCTCATTCATAGGTCTCAGGGTTTGACGGTCATTAAAAAATTGTGGAGTATGACCTTGGTATTGAAATGATCAACAAGTTGACAATGCAAAGTGCGAGGAATTCTCATGAAAAAGGCAGTCTTCCGATTGAACAACAAACGTATCTCGAACTCCGATTTCAATCTCTTTCAGCATCTGAATCGAGTCCCATCCGTTCTCTCCGTGGGACTACCACACCCTTGAGTCAGGATTATTACTCACACATGGCGATAGGTGGAGCGAGCCTACATGCATGACAAGCCTGTAAATGAAGGTCATCTCTATGATTCGACTGTATGTAAGAAAATGGAGTCGGGATGGGAGTAATGGGCCACGATCAGCCGTGCCATGCTCACTTCTGGGTGGGAAAGGTGAACACCCTGATACTTCACATAAAATGATTGACTTCGGATATAGAACCGCAGAAAGTCAACCTTTGCTATTTATAGACACGGTGTTTCTTTATCTGCACTGAAGATGTACCCGATCGTCTTGAGGTGGCGTATAGGTGTTCATAACATTAGAATTTGCGGTGTTCTTCGCGGTGTTTGTCGCCGAAGCTTTCTGACAGCACAAATAATTCCTCATCTCCTCCGGAATAACAAGAGGTTTCTCTGCCGCGAAGCGTGGTTTTGATGTTCAACTTGCAAGATATATAGGTGGGTAAAAGGTGGAAATGAAGAGAAATCAATACCGTGATAAGATACAGACGTGGATATTAACCGCGCCCATCCAACAAGCGATATGACTGTCAACAAGCGTGATTTCGGTGATGTCGGCGATAAAAACGTAGGTAGTGAATGCAAACAAGACTTACAATAGCACTTAAATCGCTGTTCTAGGCCAAAGTTGGGGCTGCTGGGCCCAAGCGTCTTGGCTTAACGTCAACGCGACCTTCACCGCGGACACAACGTGAACTCAACGGCCCTTCCTCAGATAGAGCTTGAAAAACTCTATCTCGTGGAAAATGTCAGACTCTTGGTATTAACCCTTGTCTAGCTGAAGACCTGAGAGGGCCCAGTGCTGTTTGATAGAGTTGGGAAGTGAAGCAGCCCCACTTGAAAAAACAATGAGTATGTAGTAGGACAATTGGAAGTCGATCCGAGGAGGGATGGATGACTCACGGGGTTTGTCCTCATTTCATCTGTGCGCTGGTAGACCGCAAGTGAAGATACATGCCTCGGAAAGTCAAGGTTGTCCCGCGGTAGAGCTCGAGAATTTGTGCGCCTGAATAGAAGCTGGTCAACGTCACTCACCATCTATTCATAATGCTCGCCGAAAAGTCGAGAACCTGATCTCACCTATATCTTTTCATGGAATCAACCACCCAGTTGTATAAAGTAGACGTCCATCATGTGCCCGCGATCTCAAATGGACAGACTGGAGTCGGGATAAATAGGATCAGCCCGAGCACTGATTGTTGTGTTCGATGATGCCGAGGTCTGCCGTTTTCTATGAGTACCTGAGCTATCCGAAAATAGAAAACCATTCGTAAGTGATGAGTTTCGCTTACACTGTGGAAAGTGACAACCAGAGGCGACGTCATCGCCGGAGCATTTTCAACAACATTGATCTGCTGTCAATAGACTTCTTGGTTAAATTTTAATCATTACTTTCCGACACGCTTTTTGGTCGAGCCTTCCGTCATGCTGACCAAAAGCGGACACCTCAGTCCATCTCCATGCAAGTTACACTAGTCCTGGGTTTTCACGTGTTTGATTTTATTGCCCGGGAAGTCCAACCGATTGAATGTCCAGTCATCCACCAAGAGTCCTTCGTGAATTCAGTATCTCACCAACGAGGCTGCTATGTGTAAGTAGATCAACAGGAGAATAAGTAGACTAAGAGAGGTAACTCCATATTGAAGATGAACACAAATAAATCAGGTTATCTTCACGACCTTTGCTGGACAACGTTGACTCAGGATTGTCTTTAGAGTGCCATGCAGTCCCATGTTGATGGTTGGTAATCGTTGACATGTTTCACTGACTTTCAACCGGTGTAATTCGACTTGAACCGTTACTGACGTTTATTCCGTTTATCAGTTTGCTTTATTCCTATTCAGATCCTTTGCTTAAGGACAAAGACAGCTAGCCTCATTGGAAGCAGTCGAGTTTAATTCTGGAAAACATAGGTCAGAGATCCAAAAAGGTTTGCCTGCCTAGCTGGTAAGAATTGGTAAGAAAAAACATTCCGGCCGCAGTTGCAAGTAATTGACAACTGATGCCGTGGAGACATGTTCAGTCCTAATCAGATGTGATCAAAAAGGAAGGACAGATGCCGGCAAGAGGCGCTGACATAATTGTGATGACAGTATGAGCAACTATATGACACTGACCTCAGCTTTCCACTCTCATTACTCTCATTTACACAGTCTGTGCCTACGGTAATGTTTTCCTCCATCGCATCGTTTCTTCCTTCCGCTCTTCATATCGAGCGTGCTGGTGTCCAGAAACCACCCCAGTTTTGCCAGGATGATCCAGAGTCCGAGGATGAACAAGAAGATCTGCAGGAATCATGTCCTCAACAGCAACAGCAACCCCAACCAATGTCCAAGTCTCGGGAAAAGGCATTAAATGAGGTAATTTTATTACCGTACCTCGGCCACTTTGACCTAAATTGTCCTTGTAGAGCTTCATAATTGTTAGACCTCCGCCCTCAAAGTCGAATCATCCCTTGAATTTGCAAGTTCAGTTGATCCCACCCAACATTAAACCTCTAAATGGCATGGTCTCCCAATCCAGTGCATCCTTTCAGAGTACTGTTACAGACACCAATCTCACCCGTTGCTCATCGCTGCGTTCCAATATATCCTACCATAACTATGCATCATCTACGTCTTCATTCTCGTCCGTCGCATCGTCTTCCGCATCTTTGAGGCGCACTATTGTCCCACTATACAACTTACAAGCTCACAATGTCATGACCAATGTTATCGTTGACGCTGGAACTGATGCAAAGATAGCCAAGTTTCAACGACGCGGAATCGTTCTCATTGATCTGGTTTCTCTCGAACCCGTTGAGGTTTGGGGAGATGTGTCATCCCACACTGGTAGGAACAGTGTAAACATGACTGTAGACGATCACCAATCTTCACCAGTTCAGAATTCGACATTCTCTGGCACTCCACCTGTTCAAGTCCACACGCCGGCACGGCATCTCAATGCGAATTCGTCTGCCATCTCTCTCCATTCTGTCAATCGAAAGTCGGCCGATTCCTCGTACCTGAATGTTGTGCATACGCAACCGCAGCATCATAGTCCGCAACCCGCAGCCTTTTCTGCTATCGGGACTGATTCCACGCCTACGCTTCCAATCCCTCAACCGCAGTCTCTAGGTCAAACGAAGCGGAATATCTTCGGGAAACTTTTCCAAACTAGTTCGAACAAGAAACTGGCTGTCGTATCCGATGCCTCATCCATATCCGCTTCTGTCGTGATTTCTCAACCTCTGCAGGAATTACCTCAGACAACTCCCAGGCCATCATATCAGCAGGCGCATGGTTTCTCTGTATCTACACGTAAATCCGGAACGGGTCATACCAGAAATACTAGTCTGACGGCCTTCGCAGCACCTCTGAAATCTGTACTGAAGAATAACAAGCCCAAGCTGTCACGGATTACGGGTTCCTCTTCGTCTTCATCGTCGAATGTCAATAATTCTTTGGAAGGACAAGGGGCCTGTCTTGGTATTCCTTCGCCGGACGTCGGGGAAAAGAATCTCCCATCTCCGAACATGAGCGCCTCCAGCTTGGCAACTACAAATGAAGGTGTTGAGGTTGGAAGTGTTATTCACAACCCTTCATCTGCAACCCCTCAGGTCTTGCTTCACCCCCCGACTCACTCACACCAGCCAAGTCCATGCTCTGCAATGTTCCAAACACAGTTACAGCAATTACAATCTAGACCACCCGTGCTTGGTATCCAGCCGACCTATGTTTCAGCTTTGGGAAGCAGCAGCCTCTTGTGCCCCAGCGATTTGAAGAAGACCAAAGCCCTCATGTACGTTTGGCTAGTAAGGAAGTGGCTCAAGCGATCAAATCACCACGATGAGCATGGTTTATCCTTTCCGGGCGTGACCAGTCGAGGTGGCATTTTCAGCGGTCTCAACGCGAAAGGGAGAGAAGACGAACATCATTTGCATCCGGATGAACCTGGTGCAGGGTTCGAGGTCAGGTTTGAGTGGAAGAGAGGGAAGGTGAAGGGGAGTGGGCGTGGTCGTAGAGGGGGGTCAGGGAGAAGGCAGAGTCTTGCTACGAAGCGCGAATGGGATGACTCTGAAGGTCCTGAAGACCCTCAGTTGAAGAGTGTGCCGACAGACAAGAGTTTGGATAGCAAACTAGGACACAAACGCTTCAGTTCGTCGTCTGCGAAATCGGGCCGTAGTGAGGTTGGAGAGTTTGGTCCTGAATATAGTGAAGAAACACCTCGTCGGGCGTCGAGGCAGCCTAAAAGTGCAGTAAATCCAGGGCCGGATATATCTGAATTGGCGGCTGATGGTGGGAACGGTAGGGATGATGGCGAGGAGAGTGATCCTGAGGACTCCGAAACGCCTTGGGTGTGCACATTGAAAATTAAGCGAGCAGTACCATCCTTTTCGACGAGCAATGGTTTTCCAAGTCAAGCACGAAAGGACAACGGGGAGGAGGTTCTCAAACTCAAGGTTGGCACGCTCTCACCGATGCCTCATCATCCAAAGGTTGTTGCGATGCTTAAGGTTCCTTTCCCTCTCCCCGACGTTGAGGTTGAACGATTGAGCCTCAGGCGACGAGTACTTGGTTCGATTCCTGGACAGGGAGGCGTCAATGAACTAGGTGAAACGAGACTGCCCTTGTTGACCCCGTCCGAAAGCAATCAAGAAGATGAATACAGAGGCCTAGAACTTTCTGCAGAGGAACTGAAGGACATCGTTTGCAGTACAGCTCTTTGGTTGATTGTGCGTCAAGGAACCGGTGGTGTAGGGAGAGTAAGCAGGAAGGGGGATGGCTGGAAGCTCAGGTCCTGAGGGAACAGTGAGGTTCCCAACAATATGATTGGGCTAGGACAGCATTGGGACGGTTTTTTTTCGAACGTATAGACAGGGCCGCTATTTGTCAGACGTATATGAACATACCCCTGACATCTACAGTCCCTGGGTATTGGGGATGCGCTGGGTGTATCCAGCGGCTGTTGAGACGTGATGTTTTGGAGATAATCCTGGGGTTGACCTTTGGTACGATCTTCAAGAGCTATACGGATTGAAACCACCACTCAGTTGATTCAGACGGGTCCGCTGATCAGCTTGGTGATCGACTTTCAGCCATCAGCGGTTCAACGGTAGTGAAAGTGTTGGAGTGCATATTTGTGATGTGTTTATACTCTACACTGCCTTTTCAAGCTACAGGGCCGTTGACTAGATAATTTGATTCATTGACTGGACAATTTGATTTATGGCCATAGTTCTCGCCTCTTCTAGAGTCTACACACTCTGTACTTATAGCTTGCACGTTGAATTATAGTTACATATGACTTGTCCTTCACTTGCTGTATTTCAGCCAATTCTTCTGAGTGAAGTCGAATGTGGTGATATACGTGCAATTTCTGCTCATCGGTCTGATGCAAACTCCACCATTTGCAATGACAGATACTCATGGCCACCGTAACTCGGCCGCCACTGTGGTGACTTGAGATTCACACCACCGGTATTATTGAGGAAACACGGTTTTCCACCTGCGGTCAGATTCTCTACTTTGCGCCTGTTCTCATGTGTCAGCTGTCTACATACAAGAGGTATTCCAGTCCACTGGACCGCGTGCAGCATTTTCGTCGACTCCTGCATCCCATTTCACCGACTTGTCTCTCTAGTCTCCAATACTGTGGGCGATGAATACAACTCTCCCCCTTTTGACACTTCGTCCAATTCTGTCTTCTCTTTCACTCAGGAATACCTCACCTCCCAGACATACGCACCACAGGTAATTGCATCTGCAGTCTCTCGAGCTAAATCCTTGCATCTGTTCTCTCCTTCCTGGCGGCTTCAGTCCCCGCTCTCGCAGCCCTTGTCCTTCTTTTTGCCTTGGCCAATCCCTGGATGTGAGAACACATTCTTAGTGATAGCGGCATTGTATACCCTCCTTCTAGCTTCCATTATCTCCCATCACCGTCCTATCAGGGTAGAAACAAGACAGCTCCTCGTTTATGAATTGAAGAAGCGGTTGAGGTTTGAGGCCTAGAAAAATGGTGGAGAACAGATCACTAAAAAAGTGCCTGGTGGCTGTGTTATGGTCCATATCGAAGGTAGGAGCTTTGGGCAGACGCTTCAAGAAGTAAGGGGATAAGCCTGAAAATGTATTATCCGGAAGTAATAAACGCAGTGGAGGCTTTACCGAAGCTGTGATTTGTCAGACATCTTGTTCCTTGAAGACAATTGTGATGGACATCACGCCGCGAAGTGTCCACTGATTGACATAGAACCAATATCTCGGAAAGCATTTTCTGCAGCTTGAGACTTTGCAGAGCCTGTCTGTTACAAGCTTTCAATTGAATGACAAAGCTTGGAGAATGATGCGGGCCACACCCAAGTTCCTTCATAATTTTCCATCATGAAAGTTGAAAGGCTGGAATGACTTGTCATTTTCAACTGGGATCAAGTAACATCTTAGCTCCAATGTGCTGATCCATGAAACTGGACTTAGAATGTTTGACCTTGATCAGATTTCTTGGTCTGTGCGCAGCCGAATAGGATATGTCTGATAACACTAGATATATAATCTAACCATTTTCAGCTTCGCACAGAATACCTCCCTCCTGCGTATCCTGCCTCAATGGCTGATCAGTATGGGCTAACACCAGAAGATTATGTTGATGACCTGAAGAAACTGTCAAATGCACATTACGGCCAAGGTATCTTTATTCTATTGCTGTCAACACAACTGCTGAAACCTTTTCAAGCCATTATCGCTACTTCAATGGCGTACGATCTTATCTATCATATTCCTGAGCAGGTGAGAGGTGCAATTTGGTGATACATAATCCCACGTATCTCTTCTCTCCTAGGTTCAGTACCTCTATAGGCATGTTTCCCATTTGATGGCCGACTATTGCTACTGACATATGGAGACTCAGGAGGAAGTGGTCCAAACTGCATGCCATTTATCTTTCTGTCCTGATAGGTAACTGGACAGCCATGATGTAAGTCTGAGTCCCTTAATTTATTAGATTAGACAACTGATCCAAATTTTTAGACTCCATTCATATAGTACGAGGAAATCATCTGAAAACGCATATTGATAACAATTTGACCAGTTGACGATAAAGCCTGGGCATCGAAATCAGTAAGATGTTGCTCTTAATTTATTTTCGATTTTTTCATTGACTAGGGTGTTTTAGTGGTATAGATTAAATGTATTTGCTGTTCTGTCTTGCCTATCTCTTTTCAAGGTGTCTCGTTGGCCAGGAGGCAGTTCTCGAGTGAGTTTGATCAAGGATCTCAAGGACTAGAATAGCTGATGTCAATAGATTGATCACGTTGTTTAATATATTGGTAGTGAAGAGTCTGCTGGTCCTCCGCCTTCGAGCGATTTGGAACAAGAATTTTATTGGTGAGAGAGCTAGAAATATATGACAATGGACCCGTTGAACTGATTTTTTGTTGAATTCTAGTCACACTAATTCTATCCTTCGTAATGGCAGGTATGTTTTGTAGAATTTGATCTCCGATCAATAAAGATGACTGAAGATCGAAATTAGCTGAGCTCCTGGTAGGCTTGAAAGGCAGTACGATACTTAACCCACCAGCTGATCATATTTCTCAGACCGTGATATCTGTGGTGATAGCTGGCATATATATCGAATCATTTTTCGGACTGCTATTACCTCTCCATGGTTGCTGGATAGGCCCAACGCATTTTGTTAATACGTACTACACTCTTGGTTGTGCCGTATAGTACGTATCTAACTATGCAAACCTAGACGTTTCTTCTCACATAAAAAAGCATTACCAGGGTGACAACAACAGCAGTCGAAATCCTTTTGACCTTTATCAGGTTTACCATGACGTTCAAAACGCAGAGGGTTCCTGGTGATGGAATACGCGGCCGCATTTCTCACATGCAAAACTCGACTCGTTTACTATATGTATTTTACCGCGACGGAACCTTGTTATTTATACCGTGAGTCGAAAACTAGATATATCATTGATCTGTCTGATGGCCTATCGATCTAGTCTCTTAGGTAAACCTACACTAGAAAACGAGTGGACCAGAACTCATTATTTTCTAAGTCCTCTCAAGCCTGGAAGCAGCTTACGCCCTGAGCATCTCTAATAATATTTTGACCATCCTATCCTAGTATGCTGTTATCGTTGCTGGTCTTCTCCTTATTGATCCTAATTACTAGTATCACATACTTCATTTATCCCTTTACTGTAAGCTAAAATCCTTCTTCCTTGTATCTCTATCATTGCTGCTTATTTCTGTGCTGCTTAGGTGTCACAGTTGATACTGAATTTGCTGGAAGCAAATTGTCCTTTGGACAAAAGTATAGATTCTAGCACAATGGAAACTTTAAGGTTCTATCATTCAGAGTCTGATACTGAAGTAGGTGTTTCACAAGTCGATGAATAAGGCATGTGGTTGTACTTTATCGTGGTAGATGATGTTGGATGTATATTATTGACATTGTTTTGTCCGGTTCTGAAAAGACACGCCCTTCAGTGAAGCTGCAGTCAGTATAAATACAAACCATAAACAATTGTGATAGAAGATTGTGGAGCCCATCATGAAATGAATATCGAAAGCACCATGGAGCTAGACTAAAAATAACATCGAAAAGATATGAGCAAAGAAACGGTTTAGCGAGTAAACCACATCCTCCTATACGATTCCTTCCCATACACCCAGTCCTGCGAAGAAAACTCCAAGAGAGATCATCGAACCAACGTAGACAAAGGTTTGCACGCCTATGCGAGGTAAAACTTGAGGAGTGTGGAGAACCGAGAGAAACCACTGCAGGACGACAAGCAGGGGGGCAGTGATAAGCAGTTGTGTATTGCTCCCCGAAGCATCATTGGACGTCGGGTGTGATGGATCCAAGGAAAAGGATGACCGCATGTATGCGGCAGTAAGTAACAGAGTCGAACCCAGGACGAATAGGACTGAATTGAGTCGGTGCAGACAAGAAATGAAAACTGGAATATGCTAAATGAAGGCATTTTTAGAATGACGGTCGAGGATAATGTTTATTACTCACGATGAACGGCATGCCATAGAGATCTTCAAGTTCTTCTCGCCCACGCAGAGCAATTAGCTCATCGATATCACGCTCTACTTCATCGTCCATGGCGTCCTTTAGGTGAGCATTGCCCTGGACAGCGATATCGTTAGTATTGCAAATTTGGTTCTCCAAGAGAGGTCGTCTCTCGATGTCAATTGACTGCGTAAAACTTGGCATCGTTTCAGGATTTTCACGAGCGACACTTCCATATCCCAGTATCGGCGGCCTCCGCATTTGATTTGGCGTCATCACAGTTTTTCTGACGTTCACGAGAACATCTCGGTACAACGCAATTCCATCATAACCCTGCTTGATCCCGACAATTGCTTCAGCTGCCGCCCAGCCGAGTGCAATCCACCATATCCGACAGAATGAGCCATCACGCCATGTTGGATGATTATACACGGCAGTGCTCGGAATGAGTAGAATAGGGACAGTAGCTTGTCGGAGAATGAGATTCACTAAACTCCGGAATAGGGAACTGAGGAAAAGAGCATGCCCCGCGGGTATAAATGAGATATTGGAGAATGAAGAAGAACTGAGGAGGTGTGAGAGTGCCCAGAAGGCCATGGCTGTAGATATCTCAGGCAGTGGAAACGGAAAAAACGGTGAGTATTTATATGGTAAGCTCAGTTCTTCATCTCTTGCTGAAGAACGGGCAATTTTTGGAAAATAAGCGAAGGAGAAAAAGACAAGGAATGTGAAGATAGGCGTCAAACTGTACAGGACGACAAGTTGGCGATAAGAGCCTGCATTGAATTCGAATGACTATTGCTGATAAATGTATTGCTGAAGGGAGGCGTACCATGATATAGGCCCTGGCGTACAAGATGTTCGTCCAACCACCTCTCTTGCTCCTCATCGCCCATGACCGGAGACTGTCCCTCGAAATTCTGGGGTATAGATCTGAGTACAGGAGTTCGACTCAGGCTATCATGCCTTTCACCCTCTTGATCACTGAGGCACTGGCTATTTCTTTGCGAGAAAGACGTTGAGTGAAACTCCATAGCATCGCCGTCCTCTGGTATCCGACGAAGCAGTACTTCCTCCCGGCTGTTGCGCTTCTCACGCTCTGATGTGCTAGCCTGGATAGATCTACTGGTGTATGCACCAAGAGTAGGCAATTGTGAAAGGGATGGGGATTGGTAAGAGGTCCTGACAATTGGTTGTAGAAAATGTGAAGATGAAGGGGCGTTCCACTTTTGAATAGTGCTGTGAGAAGTTGATCGGTGATAGGAGCTATTTCCGTTTTTAGCCACCTCTCGTTTGTTAAAAAATTCGCACGTTCGTGGGTTTGATTTCTCGAGCTTGAGCACGTATCGTAGCGCGTGTGGAAGGACGGTTGGTTGGGCTGGTCTCGCCCGTCGTTGCTCTACACTTGGTAGTCTTTGACGCGGAATTTCTCTGGAGCCCTCTGGTCTGCATCTTGGGTTAAATACGATCGTCGAGGAGCCTGAATGGGTGATCAAGCCCATTGCAACACCTTTCGAAATAGTCAGGGAATCACTCCTCTAGGTATTGGAAAAAAAAAGGGAAAATTTGCGTCAACAAAAGCCGTCGAAACAGGACCCTGCAAAAAAGTATGTGGCTTTGCGTATAAGTAATGAGTTTGCTGAGGGCTGAACCAGCGATGGTTGACGGAAACTTTGCGGTGGGTTGTGACTCTGTTGACCCTCATTCTACTTAAGGGCTGAATTCCTTATGGTAGTCTGCTTTCCATGGCGGATCTCAGAAGACGCTTGTGAATGGACTTAACAGGCTCGAAGTCTCGAACGAAGTGCAAGAAGCATCGACCGCAGTCATGTTACTGATATCCATGAATAACTTTGTGAGTTTTGACTGTTGACACCGTTGCAAGTGCTCCGTTCTGCGATGGTTGGATTTTGCAAATAGAGGTGACTGCACCTTACTTTCCACGAATTGTGATATGATTCTTTTTTTTTCTGATTTTCTTCCTAAGGAACTGAGTCAATTCAAGGATGTTCATGCAAGCCCCTTCTCTGAGCCTTTAGTAGAAACGATGTTGGAAACCAAGTGGATGATTGTGGAGATATACCCCCGTCTTCTCCTGTCATCTGTTGAAGTTACAGTGATGTATCATCAATTAATAAGAAGACGAAAGCTGAGGGCATATCCCGCACATCTCGCAGACGAGGGATTTTTTTCTTTAAATGATCCAATAGTCAGACGTCTTTCCTCCCCCGATCAGAAGGTCAAGACAAATCAATGATGGCAGCGCTAAGCTTCGGAGTTTCAGAAGTGTCAGACTTTTCTATTGAAGAGGTCCTTGTAAATGGATGTGAGTCGCCTATATACGCATGAGGTGAGTGGTTTGACAGTACAATGATCACGCCTCGGTGATAAATTAGTATTGATTATTCCAGTATAAAATCGGCGTGAGAATGCTAAAGTGAAGGTGATGTGTGACGTGATGGCAATCATCCTTGCAGGTGAGTGACCGTTGCTAACTGTCCTGCTTCTCTACAGTATATTCCCATTCAGCACAATGATGAATTCTGTGAATTTGACTGAATATGCAGGTGTATATGAATAAGAATCGGGTGTAATAATTTTCTGAAAATGATATGGATTTTTTTGCTCGTCGTAGCATACTAACAAGATTTCTGGGCTCTGTCAGGGTGCGAGGTAGACTCAAGTAGTGAAAATAACTCCTAGCAGATTTATGAGGCCATTGTTAAAAATGTTCTTTGTTCAAAGAAATGAGAAGAGGAAATATTAAAAACTGGCCCGTGCTTCAAAATGACATTTGATTAATGAAGCATGATTGCTGCGTGGGAAAGCAGTAGAGACGACGCTGAGAGTGAGTTCACGCTCGATTGCACACGGGTATAGGTGCAGAAAATCGCTCGCGAACATCAGTTTCTTGATTAATTGAACATTGTATCCTGTGTTCCTGCCGATCCGGGACTTTCCATATGAAACTGCCCGAACTGCTTTCAGGTGGTATGCTCGCCGAACACCGAACATGTGGAGGGTGGGTACCCCAAGCAGCAGAGAATCGTCCAAGGATATGGAGTAGTGAGAAGAAGAGGCTTCGCAGGAGCTTATTAAGACCCCTCCAAGTCCGGTCTCCAATCAGGGTTAAGCCCTGAAAAGGATAAGGTGCTTTACTTGAAAACTCGTCAAATGAAAGAAAAAATGGCAGATTAAACGCTCGTAGATTTCCCTTGTCCTGTCAACTTTGAAGACGGCCGTCGAATTTAGGACCTTTTTACTTTGGACAGATACATCGACGTTCTTCCCTCCCTTTTTCCTGCTCTTTTTTGTGTGCATGCCTCACGACTTTACCGAATCTCTCTACGCAGCCCTTGCCCTACAGCATTAGGCCATCCAATACACACGCTTTCACCCTCGTTCTGACCTCGCTCCTCGATGCCTGTGCGCACACCTGTGCAAGGTAAGCGGGAATCGTTAACTACAGGACTTTGCACTCATGTTGTCGACACTTTCGAGGTGTGCTTTTATTGCTTCATTGCCTCGGTATCTCAGCTTCGCTGGCTCGACTCGTCTATCGAATACGGACTCGACGGTTTTGGTGGGATGATTTCTGGGCATTTGTTGCGGTGCTCTCTGACTTGGTCTTCTTGATGGCGTTCAGCATAAACGGTACGAGCGTCTTCTCTCCGATCTGCAGTTCTCCGCTGGTCAGGCTTCCCTTCTACCTGATAAATAAGCAATTAATCAGTGAAGATTCTGTTTGCTTACGTGCAGCGTTTTTTTTCTTAGTCGTTGCGTCCAACTATCGGGCATCGGAGGCTCGCAAGGTTCTTATCCTCGTGGCAGTAACGTCGACACTATGGGGGTCCAGAATGAGTATTGCTGTTGCGATCGTTCGACTTGTCCCTCCAGGGCATGGTCAATGCATGGCCAAAGGCGCCGCAGTGCTCTTTTCTTTAATATGGTGTGGGCTGCTCACTGAGAAGCTTTACACTTGTCAAAACCAACCGGCCACGAGTAGAATCTTCCGGTGCTTGCTCCCGATAAGAGCTGGGATCTTGGAAATCTGCAGTATGTGTAAAACCGCCTTTTGATCCTAAAAGTACCTCTCGCTGAGACATCAATTCCCGGCATCAGCGGATATAGTGGGTGATCTATGGTTCCCCAGCGTACCTGCTCTGGAATGTGAAGCTCAACCACAGACGACAAATCCTCATCTTCTCTGTGTTTGCTAGTGACCTCTTTGTAACGGTGGCTAGCATTATCCATGGTGTCCACATTTTGCAGCAGAAACAGGCAGCAATTTTGATAAGTGCGAATGTAGAGGTAGGTTTTGGGATTCCTTTCCTCTTCCTGCCAGTCGTGCTCAGTCTGAGGATTTGGGAAACAATACAGCTTGGGTTGTCCTTGATCATTTGCAATTTACTCGTCCTTGCGACTTGGCTATACTCGCGCATCTGCCCTGCTGACCAAGAGCAAGACGTCACGACATCTGTGAACTATCCTACCACCAGTTCCGCTTCACGACGTTTACGACATCCAGATGCTCCCATCTACGGATTTGAAGGTTCTGTCCTTGTTCTCACACAAATATCTAGCCCCTCTATATCCATCATCTCGACCATCTCAGATAATCGATTATATTTGGTGTCTAAACCTCGCACTCAATCCCTCAATACGCTGTATCCCACTATTTCCATACCTAGAAAAGTATTTTCTACCAAGTACCGTTCGACGAGAAGTTGCCCTCCACTTTTATCTCCGACGCCTTTAATTCTATCCAAAATGCCCAGTCAGGACGATATACGATGGGATGATGATGTTCCACTCGAAGCCTATGTTTCTAAACGCTCGTCGACTACGAACCCTAGTTTGAATTGGGAGCTGGGGTCTAGTGGATGTTCGAGCATATGAAATCCCAGGAAGCAAGCACTTGGAGGAGTAAAACACCATTAATTTGTCATTCTCGTGCTGCACTCTCACAACTTTTAGACTTGGTCACGGTAGCTGTTTTTTTTTTGCTTTTTACATTTGCTATGTTCATAGGAATGTCTCTATCTACAGTCCATATGTTGCATGTTGTCCTTGCTTTTGTCTTGTATTCTTGCTTTGATCTAGTATCCTTGCTTCCGTGTTCACCATCGACAACAAAAGTTTGTTACTAGTTGACACTCATATTACTTACTAACTGCAAACTGTAAATTATTATCATTTGAAACAAAATGCTATTTCATAATCATCATTTCAATGACCTTGATGTTGTTTGACTTGACAGTGCGTCGAGGGAAATTTTTTTGTTTTTTCTCGATCCGCTTTGTGGAACTTCTTTTTGAATCCCGGGATGAAGAGAAGGTTCCGTCATTCCCGTCTTTCGTTGCACGTCATTAGTCAAAACATCATCCTTATTACCTTCTGAGATGTGATGTCCAAAAAGTCGTTGGGACTTGACCTCGCTGACAATTTTTGAAGTTGCTGTCTGCTGCTAAGGGATGGGAGATTGCGCATCGTCTCAATCGTATACTGTTTTGTTTTTGTTGTATTCTCGAAGAATGCTCTGTGTTGCTGCCGAGGCGGTATTTTTTTTGGCAGGTGGCTGAGAGGGGGATCGAAAATCGACGTCCGGACTAATTGGAATGACCCTTAGCTCCGCGGGGCATCTACATAGATGATTGTGACATAATTGGCCAAGATAAGCTTGATTGCTAGATGCTCCAGCAAGGTTGAAGGGAATGCTTCGATTGTTTACTGCAGTAATCTACATAGACCCTAGCATGTCAATGATTCAATAGTTTAGTGTAGACCTCGGCCGGGTGCGAGCGGAATGCAAACTTGACTTTAGGGATTGAGGACGTGAGAAGATGGGGGGAGCTGAAGTATGGTACGTCATAAGGATTAAATCCCAATACACTTCTGTGTCTTGATATCAATATAGGAATGTGAAAGGTGTCTGCCCACCTGATGTATAGTCAGCTGCCACAGCAGCATACTACTGAGCAACTGCCATAATAACACCTTTGAACATACCGCTACCCTATCTATCTACTAGCTAATCTCACCCACACCTTACTCCTTTGATCGTATGCCTCCTTGAGCCCTCCGCGCCTGAGTATGCTGAATCCGAGACATATCACATGATTATTCACTTGCCGACATGCACGTGATGCCGTGCTCTCTTGTCGGGTATGTCATGGGGCTCGCTGGGATGGACGCTGGCACTGTTTTGGCTGGGAATCCACGGACTGCATAGGCTTTATGGTCGTGTTACTACGGACACACGCATTTCTCTCCATTTTCTGCAGGCAAGAGTGGAAACTAGACGATGGAACTCGGCTCACGGGTCGCTGCTTAGCAGACTCAAGCGTAGCACGTTGAGGTCTTGGTTGGATGGCATGTATGGTCTTGGATTTGTGGTCGGCACTCTGACGATGAGTGTTGTTTTGCCTCTGTTGCTATGGACAGCGTGGACGCTATCCAAGTCTTTGACAATGCCCAAAGCACCGAGGCTGATGCGAAGGGAGGCGACACTGACGCCGATTGTGAGTATGTAGTGTCAGCTGCATAATGAATATTAACTTTTGAGCGAGGACAGGTGCCGGGAGTGACAGTCCCTCTGAGTGACATCCCGTTTATTCTGGTCTCCCTTTTTTGCTCGCAGATCATTCACGAGTTGGGCCATGCCGTCGCTGCTGCTGTCTACGGCCTTGCTGTTCAGGCTGCTGGACTTTCTGTTACTGTCTGTCTCCCCATTGCTTTTGTTGTTCTCTCAACACACACACTGCCCCCTCTCACAAATGCTCGTATCGCTGCTGCTGGCCCTTTTCACAATTTACTGTGCTGGCTGCTCGCTGCCTCACTGCTCCGGGCTGTTGAATGGGCTGCGTACACAAATTCTAATCCCTGGGGCCAAGTCATCATTCGTGTCCAACCAGTGAGTGTGCTGGTCCGCTGCCCTTGGTCGATTTGAGGCCTATATTAGGCATCGCCCCTTGCAGATCATCTCGTTCCCGGGACTCTGGTCACCCAACTCAATGATCATTCCATGGCTTCCTCGACACATCTTCCCGATCCATGGAGTTTTTTTCTTCTTCAAAAGTCCACCATGCAAGAGTCAGAGCTCGGTTGGTGCATAGAAGCTGCACATCTCAGTACGTCCATTTGTCTCTCCCGCAGATCCACCTTGATTACTATTTTCATAGATTCTTCCTCTGACCTGTGCTGTCTTCCTGACAATCCAACTGAAGCGTCACTTGCCTGTTTCCTAGCTAACAATCAATCAATCTGCCTCAACCCTGTACCTATCCTCACTGAACAACACAAGCGGTGTGAAGACAAATGTGAAGACGATTTCATGTGTGTGCGACCTGCCGAGTCTGAGAATTTTCTACGCATAACTGTCCTTGACCCTTGGCAAAAGCGTCAACGCGTCGTACTCTGGACTGGTCCTCTGCAAGAAATCTATGATGACGGTAGGCTCCTTCAATCCTTGACTTTTCGCCATCGCTCATCCGGCTCAGTGATTGTTAGTACACGCCTTCCCAGGTTTTCCTTCCTTCCTCTCAGTTGTCCTGTGTGGCTCAGCACCTTGTGGGAGTACGTAGCTTTTATACTTGTATATGCTCTCTAACCTACTCTCCTTCAGATACATATTGATGGTGAACCTCTCACTCTTCTTGTTCAACCTTGTTCCTATTGTCGGCCTCGATGGATCACACCTATTTCGATCCCTTCTCGCAGCATGGAAGCGACCGCCCTCCGATGCTGTCTATGATCTTGAAGCTCTTGAGTCGAGAGTCACACGAATCAGCAGCATGGAGAAGATGGTATCGACACTGGCAGGTTTCCTTGTTGCATTAAACATCGTCCTAGCCTTGATTCAAACATATTATCGATCAGTCTGAACGATGCGTTAACTACGTGACTTTGATTATCTTTTTTTGGGTTTGTCGATTTCAACTGTCTCGAGAATTACATACAGGGTGTGAGTTGGGAGGTGACAATGCAAGGAACCGCGCGCCAGGTGGCAAACTTTGCCTGGTCGTCAATTGTGATTGTATGAAGATATTGCACACAGCGGACTTTCAGTTTAATAATTTGTCATGTGCTGTGATGGGTATTGAGAAAAGTCTGGAAGACGACCTGGCGGATTTCTTGTAGGACATTATAATTGAGTGGAAAGACTGAGGGTCCTGGTCGGTATAAAAACGGTGATTGCCGGGTTCGTGCCGTTATCTGCCGACGACCCGAGTTCTTTTTCTTATGGCGTCGCTGGCTCCGCGTTTTGGGCGTGCTCCCTCCATCCGAGCTCATCTTCGCAAGGACAGACTCACAGGTCTTCCCCGGCCACCCGTCTCCTTGGTCACTCGCGAATTTGCACCATGCAGACTCGAAGATTATTACTATGACGCCCTCCAGGAAGATCTCATGTACATGACTTATCGACATGAACATCTCCCTCGTCCTCCCCCTCGCCAAATTCGTCTTACGTTCGACCCTCAAAACCCTTTCTCCAAACATAGGAAAAATCCTCCTGTTGGCGGTTCTCAAGCGGGCAAAGAGTTACCACCACCTTCGACACCAAGTAATGTTATCCGTCTGGAGAAAGTCATCCTTCATACCATGGTCAAAGAAGCGTTGCAGAGTAAAAGTAATTTGTTGGGTGCTATAATGGCTATGCGTGCATTGACGGGTGAGAGTCGTCAAGCTGGTGGCCGTCACGATATGGGCGGTGTACAAATTGTACGGGGGAGGAAGAGTGTAGGAGGTTGGATTAGGCCTGATGTTCCTGTCGGAGTCCAGGTTGAACTCAAGGGACGGACCATGTACGATTTCGTGGGTACTCTGGTGGAATTTGTTTTACCCAGGTTACGAGAGTTCAATGGGGTGCTTTTACCCCCGCCCTCTGCGAACGTGAATAGTCCCAGTGCTGTTTCGGGTGTAGTCTCGTTTGGGTTGACTCCTCAGGCTATGGGATTTTTCCCGCAGATTGAAGTCAATCAGGATTCTTATCCAAAGATGTATGGTATGCATATTCATTTTGTGACTAATGCTTCGGGGCTGGGTGCACAGAATCGTGCTCGTGCGTTGGTGTCTGGTTTCCAGATTCCTTTTGTTCGTCGGTAGCCTTTTTTTTAATTACATAGAGAGGTTCAGTTTGTGTTGACAAGGTGCACATGGCAAAGGCTGATTGAGTTGCAATCAGCCCCTAAGTGGTGCTTGTAAGATTGATAGAAATCACTATTGTTCTTATTGAAATAAAACTTTGTAAAGATCACTTAAACATGTGGAAGCTGCTGAATAATGATACCATAGTTTGATGGTAAGGAATTGAAAAGGTGTGCTCACATATTCTAAACGATTGCAGTCGATTCATCTACAAAACAGTGATCACATGGTGATCAAACATTTTGTCCTGTTCCTAACAGACAACCCTGGAGCGTTCGCTTGGTCTAGTAACATCACTTAATGTGGGGTGCTATCATGGAGTCATTGAGTGCTGCTCCTTTATTCCTGTTTCTTCTTTTTTTCTCCTTTTCTCACTTCTCTTGTGCCTGGATCAGTTGCAAGTGATCTGGGTTTTGTTTCACATTTCTCGTTAGGTTTCTCTTTGTAGTTTTGGACTGTGCATTGTAGGGTACTAGGTACTTTACTGCGGACTGCGATCGAGCGCCGCGTTATAAATTGGTGATGTCTTGACATAACAAAAATCATTTTTTCCTGATCCCTTGCAAGTTGTTCCTTTGCACAGGACAGGATCCATTAAGATGACATACAGATTGTATGGAGCTATGAGACTATGATACCATTTTCTAGGGTCAGTCTGGAGCTAGGAGCCACCAAAACCTATGTGACAAATGAATATTTGTCACTGTGTAGTCTGTTGCTGTGGGGGCA
>Ga0153951_1000104_pt1 | contig 28866 bp, 28 predicted proteins | sample TSNJ035MetaG_FD_102278 | JGI IMG/M metagenome (GOLD analysis project Ga0153951, IMG submission 102278) | Attine ant fungus gardens microbial communities from New Jersey, USA - TSNJ035 MetaG | ecosystem: Host-associated > Fungi > Mycelium > Unclassified | place: USA: New Jersey, Wharton State...
ATAATCGGTAACATTAGAGGACCATTTTATGGCATCTGCATTCAAGAACCAGAAACGATTCAATTCTTACAGTGAGACATTATGTTCGAACGGTCGCGAGACTATCTAATTGTCAGAGTATTCTGTGAAGAGAGATCTAGAAAGGGCTTTTTTCTCGGGCTGTGCGAGCCTGCAGGAGATTCCTACAACTGATGATAGTTGGTTGAGTGAGCTCGTTGGCGAGTTGCAGTCTCTCTTCTGATACGCTTGGCATCACAAGTGTTGACTGGTACTCGGGCTAAGCTTCCAGTATCATGTGTGCAGTCATGTACGTTGTTGCAGCTGAAGGACAACTCGACATTCAAACTACCGAGACCTCAAATTGAACAGTATATTTTTTTAAAAAAATCAAACAATTTATAACACGGTGTACCTACACAGTCCGCGGTGTATCCACAGACTCGTTCACAAAGTAATATTAATATTAAATAATTCTGTCCATCATATACGCACAGATCGAGTCAAATTAAATCAGGGGTCCTGGTTAAATATTGGACTTAATTTACGTTCACGACCAAGACAAAAACTGGCCCTCCTACAAACCATCAGCCACAACACAAATGAAAATAAACGCCCAAAACATACCGTCACAACTCAGCAGCAGAACCACCAGCTCGCCCACTTTTGACACCATACATCGCCACAGCAACACCCAAAACAACCACAGCACCCGCCAAAATGGTCTTCTTTTCCACTCTCTTCCCCACCCTATGCCCCAACAATCTCGATGCAAAACTCACAACACTCACACCGAGACTGCGTTTATAACGGTGGTGACGGGGCTTTTCGGAAGAAGATGGTTTTCGACGATGCCGACTAAATTTCATGAGCTTGTTCCGCTTCCTCTTCCCTCCCTGAGAATCTCCCTTCTCCCATCGAGTTTCTTTGACAATTGCTTCATCCATCTCGCTCTGATCTCCACTATCGTCTTCGTTTTCAGCATCAGGACTAAATGGATATACAATCAGATCCATTCGCGATACCATTTTTTCTGCCTCATCGTCGCTTGGCCAATCTCTAAAGTTCTCAGACCAAGTGTAAACAACAGACTGTGGGCCCATTATTTCAGAAAGATGGAGGGAGGGATGATTTGGTGGGAATAGTGTTTGGAGATGGGAAGCGTGTGCGAGGAGAGAGGATAAGGAAAGGATGGGGGATTCAGTGGAAGTAGGAGCCGCTGGTTTTGCAGTCGATGGTGAGGGTTGAGCGTGCGATGACAAGGATTCTTTACTAGAAGAACCAGTCAGATTGGTTTTCGTAGGTGTAGCCAGCCTATCAACGGTTCCACATTTGCCTTGTGTATCTGGCTCAACGGCCTCTTGGGATAGGTTGGTAGATGCAGTCTCCCCATTTGCGCCAACGGCAGCTTCAGCTTGGCTTGAATCAGAGTCGTCTAGCGGTCCATCTGGCAATGGTACTGGATTCGGCTTTGCAGGCCTCATATGCTCATCAACATCCCCTTTCATCCCAAAAGCAATTTCAGTGGGAGAAGAATCAACAAGTGTCAGATCCGAAGTTGATAGCGATGAGCACAGCTTTTGATGTGTCTCGGTATCTGCTACGAGAGTCGAATCCAATTCGGGTTCAGCAACAATAGTAGTATCAATGCTAATCTCAGTGCTATCCATCGGTGTTGACAAGGGGGGTGATGACGGTGGAACGGATACTTCATCTGGCCGAAGGTGTAGTGAATCAAGCGATAAATCAGGGGAATCAAAAGCGCCTTTTGAGGCTGGCTCGTTCTCATCAATGAGAGGAGGTAAACTGCTCAACAACGAATGAATCATCCCATCCTCATCTTCCTCCACAAGTGTCCGTACTTCTTCTTTCCTCGCCAACATGATCTACATGAATATCAACGGTCATATCAGCACAAAAAGTCAAAAACTCACAGCCGCAGCGAGATAAACGACAGCAATTGGTGGCCGGCATAATAGGTAGTCGAAAACGTGTTGGATGAGCGGAAGTGTGGGAGTATCGTGGGAGAAGAGTGTCAAGAGGTTTGAGAGTGCGTAGAATGGAAGCTGAGCTGATCTACGCGTGTCAGGTCAATATGAAATAGGACTAAATGAGGATGTAGCATGGACGAACTGTTGAAGCATGGATGAGAACTCTGGATCAGCTAATCGAATAAGGTTTTTGGTGACCCTATGAAACATGCGACACTTGTCTATTAAGTGTAGAGCCAGGATAGGATTGAGACGAACTGTAATAAGCCCAAAAGAGGTTCTAATCCCGACCCCATGGAATCTCTCAACCAATGGAGGCTCAGTCTCTCAACACAAACGAACTGGAGCTCTTGAGGGAGTGTCAACATCATCACAGACACTATATCATGGTATCCTTGAAAGTAGCTGAGTTTCGGGCGTTTTCGAAAAAGAGAGACAATCAGTCCGTGAAGTTGGCTTTGGAGTAATTCTCTGTCTTGATTAGAGGCTGAAGGATAAAGAACGAATGAACGGGAGGTGTCGAGAGAGATCTGATATTCATCCTTGTGCGGCTCAGAGCCAGAGGAAGAAGAGGCGGACACGGAACGTCGTGCATTTAGGAGCTGAGGCCTGAATAATTTTTTCCGAGTCAGAGAACGAGTCAGAACCAAGCCAAGGCACTTGCCATATTTTTTCTCTATCGGGGCCAAAGCCTCCAGGGGCTATTGAACGACGACGAAGAGGTTCCCAGTCAAGAGACATAAAGGAGTGGCAGTGTCTCTCAACTCTTGTGACGCTTCTGTAACAGTAACTTCCAACTTTTTACAGATTGTCGACCTGAAGAAAACTATTCAGAAACAACAAAACCTTGCAGAGAACATGGCTCCCTTGCTGGCTGTATGGCAATGCAAGAAATTGTTGTGCAGGAAGAGCTGCAAAAACACCTACTGACAATTGACTTTCTCGACAGAAATCAGGTTCTCAAGTTTAGCAATAGGACAAAAGTTGCAGATCTTGAGCTCGCCAAATATAAGATATTGTTAGTCCAGGTTTCCTGGTGCGATCTCACTCTGATTTTCCGTCATTTGTCATTGTATTCAGGCAAAAAGAGATGCAGAAAATGAACTCAATGCTTTCGGCGTTCTAAAACGTGCAACGATGGCAGTGATTGCTCCGTCAGATCTCCACAGCCTCTGCATACGGAGATCATTGTAATCAGAAGATATCGATGGCCATCTCTCGCCTTCTCTGGATGATGTCATTCCTCCTATTTCCGAGCACCATGGTACTTACCTATCATGATGACGACTGGAGGAAGGAGGAAGTGTTACACGCTCTGCGTCGAATCTTCCAGTTGCCAGGTCGTAATATTCCGAGGACCACTTCAGCACGGATCGTTCCAACGGCTATATCCTCGGCCCTCACGGAAGTGCAGCCCCTATTAAAGTGAAGAATGAGGTTGATGGCCCTGGTTCAATCCCAATTGTCGCGGCAGCCGCGTCTGTGGCATAGAAACAAAAACTTCATATGCAAAGGGATGTATCTTGTGGCTAGAGAGTACCATGCCTCGTCGGCAAGGCGAACTGGGCAAGTTTCCTTGTCTGATTGATTTCTTATGGGATCTGGAAGGTCCTGATATCAAGTTCTACGCCATTGTAGTTATTCATCACCAATATCGGGTTGTCCCTCTTACACCGACACTGGCATTTTCAAAAGCAAGCGACGACGGGGACCGGAAAATAATGCACCCTGCTTTCCTGGCAGCACTAGTACTTGTGATTTGTACTGGGCACGATGGCACTCGTTACGTCCAATCTCGTCCTGCGATCTCATATGGGCACTACAAACTCCCTGCAATTACTCAGTTAACCCCACTATAACAAATCCGGCGAGCGGCGAGCGACTCTCGTTCCAGATTCAATGTTTTCTATATTCACACAGACGAAAGACAATGGAACGATCTTTGTCAAGTTTACTCAACATTATTCAATGCTCTGCGGCAAATATCTCATATTCTCGGTTTCGAGCGACTTCCCAGGGTTCTGTATTACGATAGAGAATCTTCGGCCTGCTCGTCCTTTACCTGCGGCAAAAAATGCTTGGGACCATTGGGCAGAGCAGCTGCAGGAACTCGTAGAGGCATTCCATAAGGCAGGGTATGTCCATGGCGATCTACAAGATACAAATATCATGTACAAGGGTGAACGAGCCTTTTTAATTGGGTTAGGAAGGCATCGTACCCCATGGATTTAGATGAACAAGCGCTGACAAAATGATCACTGTAGATGATAGTCGTGTCTTGCATGCAACATTCCAACAAACTAGGCAGACTCTGCTGAAGCAGAACTAAGTACTTAGTCCTGGAACTGTTATAAGAGTTTCCCTACACTTGTTGTAGAAATCGGATAATAAATACATCATTAATGAACATAACAGTGTGGATTATAATTTCTTGCGTCTACATCCTTGCCCCTTTCTATTCATCTATACTCTTGCAGTTGTATCTATCTCTTGAGCTGAGCTCTAGTGCAGAAACTCTTTGTTTTGGGTCAGGTTGTTGAAATTCAAGTACAATCAATGAAGTACTAAATACCTATCACTAATATAATAAGTGGCATATAGTAAATAAAACATTTCACCCCATAATCAACTACCCCATCTATTGTCCCGGTTCCTCCGTTAAAACATACAACCCAGACCCAAAAAAGGGGCCTGGTAAGCATCCCGGCATTTTCAGTTTTCCATCTTCAACTTCTTCTAGTTGATTCAGCTTCTTTGACCTCAGACAAAAAGTCCCAAAGCCAAAAAAAAGCTCAAGCAACTAAAGAAGTCAAAGACACAAGACCAGGAAAAAACCAAGAATGGCTACCAAACTCACTTTTTTGGGGTGGGGGTATATGAGTTAAGGAAGAACAAGAACCACTATAAATGGAAGTTGAAAGGAAGTAAAAATGGTTCATTATACACTAAGTATTATATATACTATAGTACAATGGTCTGTGCACATGCTCGAGGCATCAACTCGTCTATATCAACAACTATAACTAACTAGATAGAGTACCACTGCAAATCAGATAAGGGTCAGATGATTGAGAGCTCATAATGACCAGCCTAATTCAGGATGGACTTACATCATGGTTGCATCGTGGCTGATGCCTGACAGGAGTCTTGAGTTGTATTTATAGCAGGTGCTTCAGTGATGTGATGCACAAGAACATGCCTGAGGCTCGGACAAATACAAGGTCTATACTGGCTTGCAATTTCTCAGAATCGCTCAAATCCAACAGCACTCTCCCGGGAAACAATTGAAGCATGGAATCAAATTGATATTATGCGAGCATTGCAAGATGGTGACGAAAGTAAAATCAATTTGGCCACCCTTTCGGCTACGAGAGGAAAAACATCAACAAGGAGAAAAAAGTACAAGAACAAAACTGGGTCGCACCTTGACTTCTTCACCAAGCTTCCTGATGGCGAGGATAGGCTGCTGTGCAGTCTTCACACCATCCTCGCCTTCATCCCAGGTATAACTAACCCCCATAGCAAGCTTCGACCCGTCCGAATTGAACGCGACAGAGGACACTGGATTATTGAATTTCGGGTATTGACGCAACCGCTTCTTGACCTTGTGGTCCCAGATAGACACCGTACCATCCGAACCCGCCGAAGCAAACGTGTTGTACTTGGGATGGAACGCAAGAGCGTTGACTGGCCATACATGATCCACACCGTCAATAGTTTGGCGGTGGCACTTGAAAGCGTACTTCTTATCCTGAGCTGCAGGACTAGGGTCGAAATACTCGACGGCAATCCGGCCCTCTGTCGAAGCAGTAGCATAACCTTGACCATCGGGCATACATGCAAGAGAGCGCGTCATGTACTTGAGCGAAGATTCACGCTGCTGAGAGGGAGAAGACATATTTCGGATGTCATAGATGTGGAATAGGCGGGAGGCCATGGCTACGACAAGGTTATTGTCGATCAGGTCGAGATGATATATCCTTTCAGGTGTCTCATGGGACTGGGTTTGGCACGAGAGTTGGTCTTGGGCAACACGAGGATCCCAGAATCGGATTGTTCTATCCCAAGAACCGGTAATAAGAACATCTATAGGGGGAGAGATTGTGATCAGATAACTCGAAGTAGGAGCAAAGAACTTGCTTTGTTGTTGAGACCATGTCATGCAAGAGACACTGTCGCTGTGTTGGCCTAGGTGAGTGATGTCTTCAGTAGTGAGATCCAACCTTGCGTGTCATAAGCTCAGATTCTCTCAATGTCTTAGTCAATATGACACACTGTCGCACAGAAGTATCCAATCCACCACTATAGCCATGAGCATCGTCAGAAAACGTGCAGGCTAGGACGGCGGCACGGTGGTCAAATTTCGCTTTGATGTCTGGCGACGCGTCGGAAGTGTCATAGTATCTGACTGTCTGAAGCATTTCGGAACAAAGCTGGGCAGTATGTGATGAGAAAACGTACTGTGTCCCATGAGGATACGAGCAACCGGTCTGGATGGACTGGCGCATAGCGCACGGATGATATACCGTCAAACGGTGGAGAGGGAAGTACAGTCACATTTTGGTCGTCTATCGATCGTAATTAGCCACTGAATGACCGCCATACCAAAAGAAAACAAACCAGCCATGATGATTGAAAGAAAGTTTTGTTTGTTGGGAGTAAATATTAGTTGTTTTATTCAACTGCTTGCCCACCGAAGAGAAATGTGTCAAATTCAATCTGGCTATCGTATTCTATCGTAGCAATACACAACTATTTAACAATTGATTTTTCCAGCCAAAGTATATTATGTGATGTAAAACTAATTTCTTCCTTGAACCAAATGCACAATGCTGACATCCTTGAATTGAGCTCTGACGCCTCCTCCCCTCCTCCTCAGCTTGTCAGACCCTCACAATGTCGAGCAATCCGAAACAAAAACAAGGGGAAAGAACGTCAAGTCATTGAGCTTACTGACTCTGAGTCCGAGGGTCAATTGCGCAAAGCCAGGCGGTGTCAACGACCAACACGCGTTCCGGCTGCTGGTTCATCCAAGGGGTTTACTGTTGACCTGGACTTGTCTGAGTACGATGCTCGCGCACCCTCAAGTGTTAAACACAATCGCGCGCCGCAGAATCTCAAACAACATCTACCCGCCAGTGAGGAAATTGAAATCGTAGCTTTTTCTACCAGGGCTCTCGATAGAGGAAACCTGCACCGTGCAGACTCGACAGGAGAATCAGATACCAGAGCGACCCAATTTGCAGGCACGACCACCAGTCCTGGCCGACAAAACCCCGGGTTGACCCCTCAAATCCCAGCTTCACCTATCGCACCAACTGTGCACATTCCTCCGGAACCCCAAAATGCCTCACCTATTGCCCCGCATGTGCACATTCCTCCAAAACCCTGTAACGCCTCCATGCCAGACACAGCTGCCCTAACGCCTTCCTCTGCAGAAAAATTGCCACCACCCGCACCTCTGCCACCTCCTTCCCCTGCGCAGTCACCAAAAGATACAATGTCTCGCCATATCGCACAAGTCCTCGAAATTGTTCCGGACGTCGATCCAGATCATTGTGCCGGTCTTGTTGCAGCTCATCAACACCTCAACGAATCAACTGTTGAGCACATCCTGCACATCTTATTTGAGGACCCAAATTATCCTCGTGCAAAAAAGACCAACCGTGCTGACAACTGGAAAAGAAAGATGGATGGATCAAGTGACGATCGACTCACCAAGAGGCTCAAGGCGAATGGGAAAAAGAAAGTAGCGAATGAAGACGACGGGCTTTGGATGAACATGGAGAGGTCGGTTGTGGGCGGTTCGGACTACCATAGTCTTACACTCGTAGGTCAACCTTTTCTACTCATCGATGTCTCTCATCGGCGTCAACCACTAGGATTCCCTACAACAAGATTACCCATCCATCCCCAAGCGTTTCCTTAACGACAAACTCTTGTTACACAAAGGGTTTTATGCTCCCACTTTTTTCTTTCTCCGGGATCTCACTCGTCAGTTTAACAATGATGGAATCACGCAAGAACAGTACCCATACAAACCCAAAAAGACGCTTTACAGGTCTACGGAGGGAAAGGGTAAACATCGCGCCCTCCAAGACGAAGTATTCGAACGAGAGATAGCTTGGGTAAAAAAGGCTATCGCCATTGAGGAGGGAAGAAAGGCTAGCAGCGAAGACCTCAATTCAAATGAGGAGGAAGACGAAAACGAAGAGGACATTAAAGAAGATGAATCCGACGGAGAAGACGAAGAAGATGGGATCGAGTGCGGTTGTTGTTTCTCCAAGTTCCGTTTCGTAAGTGAAACGTCGTTCCAAGTCATGTACACCCGATTTAACGGATGTTTCTAGGACAAGCTGATTCAATGTCCAGACGCTCACCTTTTCTGCTTCTCTTGCCTTCGATCTTACGCCTCGACGCTTTTAGGCTCTCATAACCCCAATATTCCATGCATGTCACAATCAGTTTGCAAAGCTCTCTTTTCTGCTCCCCAACTCGCTCGAGTACTCCCACTCAAAACATATGCTCTTTACGAACGCCTAATACAGGCCAAAGAGATTGATGCAGCTGGCCTTGAAGGCCTCGAGGAATGCCCGTTTTGTGAATGGAAATGCGTTTTTGATGTTGGATTCGAGGGAGAGAAGCTGTTTAGGTGTGGGAACGATGTGGGTGGATGTGGAGTTGTCAGTTGCAGGAAGTGTAAAAAGTTGGACCATTTGCCAAAGTCTTGTGAAGAGCTGGAGAATGACAAAAAACTGGATGCGAGGCATTTAGTGGAAGAGGCGATGAGTACGTTGGTTTCGAATCTATTTTATCCGATGAATACAGCTAATGTTGCGGACATTTTTAGCTCAAGCACTCATGAGGAATTGTCCAAAATGCAAGAAAGGTGGGTCAGCGCCTTTCGAATATAACATCAACTGATTGTTTGACTTGGCGATGTGTACAGCGTTTATCAAAGAGTCTGGTGTACGTTCGCTCATGTGCGTTTCGATCTCGTTCTTAATTTACCGTCTTTCAGTGCAACAAGATGACTTGTCCAAACTGTCGAACTTTGTCGTGTTACATGTGCCGCCAAATCATTACCGGGTATGAACACTTTGATCGCAATCAGACCTCGAGTTCAAGTATCAAGTCAAATAAATGCACCCTCTGGCATACAGATCTCGATGCCTTACATGCTAATGAGGTGCGCGAATCTCTTCCGAGCATAATTTAACTTTTGATATCATCGTGATGTTATCCTTACATGAAACCAACAACTTGTTTCATTTTTGATAGGTCAAGTTGGCTGCAGATCAAGCCGTAGCCGAAGCGCGGATGCTTCATCCAGAGGTATCAACGTCCGATCTCAAAGTCGACCTTCCAAAGACTGCAACACAACAACGTTATCTACTACCACCACCACCACCACCACCTATCCTACTTGCCCAGGGAGGACATCCTCCAGGCAATGTTGGCAGGGTGCGTAGAGCCCCTCGTAGAGGAGCACGGGTCCCACCTGCACAGCAACAGCCTCACTTCCCCGATGCTCATGCTTACCTACATCGATTTCCGATCAGAGAAAATGATCGCTACCCACAGTTGCCTTATTGGAAAGAACCACAGGCATGGCCCGGTCTTCAACATCCAATTCCAAGATTACCAGAAAATGATCGCTATGCACAACCGTGGCCCGGCCATCAACTGCAAGTTCCAAGATTACAAGAAAATAATCACCATGTGCAACTATTACCATCATATCGCAGGAGAGGGCCGTTGCAGTTCGCCCCTATTTTGGAGGCACCAGTACTACAGGCACCAGTGGCATATCGTCAAGCCATGACGCATGCGATGGTGGGCCAATATCAGCCAGCGGGAGGGAGCGTGGAAGTTGGCGGTCGAATGTTGAGATTTCGCGCTGGTCCTGTTCAACACAACAACCAGATGATGGGAAACGTGAATGTTCCTCGACCCAATGATAATCTAGCACAATCACGTGTGGGTCATTGGATGCAAGAGTGAATACAACGACGTCGAAAAACGAGAATTATTTCCGTAAGAGCATTGGAGGTATAGTCAGGAACCTGACTAAAAAAAAATGTACACATTAGATCGTTGGGCAAAAGCGCAAGGTCGTGAGATACCTAATAGTCTGATAATCATGTTCATGATAGTTTATCCTAATTTAATGTACATAGGTATTGGTCAATGAAAAAAAAAATCAATTGACAGGAACCAAGAACAGCGTGTAACCCTAGTCTCGAGACCACAAAACATCTATTGTGGGCCCAGATAATTGCTCGTATTACTCCTTCTTTGATGGTGTCTTCGCCGAACTCTGGGCGCACAAAACCTACAGGAACTTGGACCATGGAGGCCAACTACGTCTTTCTTCTAGGAGCTTTTTTGCCTCACCTGCTTTCGTTGGGTAAAGATATTGTTCACGATTTTGGCTGCGGGGTCACCTTGACACCTCTGGAAATCACCCATCGCATTGATGAACATATGACGAACTGGTAGACTTGCAGCAAGAATCACTGAGGAAGTCATCTTTTGAAAGCCTTCAGGAGTCAAGATGACCGAGGCTCATCTTGCGATATCAAGTTCAATCATTGGTTGACCAAAGGGATTATGACATAGTAGCGGATAAAGTTTCACAGTGGTTGGGAAGTATTGACACACGTATACGGTCGAAGGGGGACAACCAACTATCCTGAGTTGTAACTTTCGGGATGATTGTCTGCTCATATGACGATGATTGTTTTATCTTCTGAATCTTGGTCGAATCAATCGATGTGATGACAAGGACATTGGTCTGGTGGTCCGACATATGTGAGCACGCTGCACCCTCTCGAATTATAGAGCTTCGGTGCCGATACGAGTTCTGCAAATGATGAATGCCTCGACAAACCTTTTGTGCTTGGTTACAGTGGCTTGGACGAAGTCCGGATGAACATGAACTTCAGAAACCAAACTCAGTGATGACCGTGATGATTGTGGTCTTTGAACAGGTGATCGCGTAAGGAACTTGCTGGGTATGGATTGTCCTCACAGTGCGATGGATGCCTCAAAAGTATATGAAGTTGTCATACGTCCCGATTATTGCTGAGGCCTGGACCACCATGAGGCATGTTAGGATAATCAGAATAATTCATCATGGTTCGGAATGCGGCCTTGGTGGCCATTGGATACTCTGCGACTGTACGATTTGCGCTAGGCGGCAACGGGGCAGATTTAACAGGTAATAAATAAACTAGGACCAGGCTGGCCTATTCTGTTGCTATCCGGACAAAATCGCTCTTGTCTTTTGGTCCTGGTACATGGCAGATGAAAGGAGATGTACGATGGCAACCGATAATACCGTGTTGATACAATTTCCAAGTGGGTCGGACCTCATGTCGTCGCTGCAGTTCGGCTCTAAGCACAAGTTTTGTCTAAATCAAGGCGCTCGTAATGACCCGAATTGCGATACCAAGCTATGCACGAGGGTGAATTGATACTGAGAGAAAGAGGATGCCTTACTTGGAACTTAAATTGTTTTATGGCACGTGATACAGCCTTAACACTACTAGACAGGAACATATAACACAACCTTTACTAACAAAAAAAAGCCCTTGTAATGTGAGACCTTACCTGTTGAGCCAGATAAAGAAGTAAGTTTGTCTCGTAGTCAACATGACCTCGTAACTCGACTGAAATGGAACAGTACATTTGGGGAAATTTTTAGCATCTGGAATCCATATGGAATCCAAAAGACCGTTTGCTGGCCTTTGATACAGGAGACATTCTCATCATACGATCAAGTGCAAACCAGATAACGATCTTGGAGGTCACCTATTGAGCGCCAGCAACTGGAGGATGGAACACTGATACCTTCTGGTGCAGACTTGACCATTCAGTTCGACCCCACAAACTTGCTTATTACAAACCGAAGTGAAGGTGGATGTTGATCGATAGCAGAGTCTATATCCTGAGCTATGAGAAAGAGCACGATTGTTGCCCCATGTCCAGCCACAACCAGGATCATTCACTAAGTTGAAGCAGCAGTGTCTCTAAAGTCTTCATATCTGATCGTCCAGGTGGGTCCCACACGTGCCCAGGTTGAATTGTTATTTCCGGAGTATTTCCGGAATGGCTACGAAGAGGGAAAATGCAGTACAGCATTTCAAATTACAGAGAGGGGTGGTGCCAAAAGACCCAAGAGTTATATGATGGTATTTGGTATTTGAGTGGGTACACCAAAGCCTCGTGCACCCTGACATCAATATTGGCGGTCTCTTCAGATGAAAATGAGATCGTAGATTACCACGTGTTTGATAGGAGCTAGCACCTAACCCTTGAGCTGGAGTTTCTGCAATACATACTTCGAATAGATGAAACGATTGGCTTGACTATCAGCGAGAAGGGCTCCTTGACCCATGGGTTTTGATTTCCTAAGTGCTTAGCTGAATTTGGAGAAATTTTTTTCCTGTACCTTCGTCGCAGTTTGCTGGCCAGACCAAAACCTAATGAAGGTTGTAAATCCAGACCCAGTGATCTAATCACTCAACCCACGCAGACAAAACGGCACAGTGCCAGAAATGACGACAATCTCAGACAGAGATCCAATACCGGCTCTCCGGTGCGATTCCCCAACACCCCCAGTATCTTTCGAAACATAACTTAAACACTAGTTCCCGCGGATTGTCGCAAGACATACATTCCATCTCATGCCATCATATATTATGGTGGCATCCCCTCGGTTCGATCAATGTACAAGAGAAGTCGAAGTATCAAATAAAGATTTAGGGTGACTACCCCAGTTTATGGATCTGTCCTTCCGAAATTGGGTTCCGGGCTCTCAATTCATGGAGTCTGGCTATTTGGTCAGAAATGAAAGGAAAAAGTATTGGCAAAAACACCAGCTCAAGATCGCTTTATATTAAACCAGTCTAAACATCAATTTACTTGAAATCGAGCTCACAACCGGGATGATAATGAGTCACAAATCTACACAAGCGGTCAAAGCGTGGGTTTCTAAATAGAGGGACATGTCAAAGGTAGATTGGAGAACCTGTTCCAATGGATTGTCTCATGAAACATCTTCGGGGGCTCAAACACCTAATTCACCTACTGATATACTCGCAGTCCTCGTGAGCACCTCTCACAATCTTTTTTTATACTTGATCATGTGAAAGGAACAATCTCCTGAGAAAGAAAGAGAACCACGCAGCACATTAGCGCAGGCCATTCATGAAAGCTGTGGAAGGATTCCCCTTCCAGTGAAATAAAACAGGAGCTCATCCGAGTTCAGCTGTTCCTGGTACACCTGAAAGCACTAAGAGGACATCTGACAAGAGGTTTGATACAGACATCAGATGGAGGTTAAATCATTACTCAATCCGTCATTTGACTTGCGGACACCGATTACGCAGGCAGATGTCTATACCGCAAACACCGCAATTAGCAACTAGAAGGGTACCACATATATCATCAAACACCACATCTCCGAAAATTCAGGTGGGATGGATCATATCCGTCCATGCGCTCTATCTGAGTGGAGTGGATAATACTCGTGTGAGTGCTAGATCAACAATCAAGCCTTTCAGCATCTGTGCTCCAGCAAATCTGCCCCGTACATTCGTAGAAAAAAAAACTCGGCATCATTGGCCGTTGGCCGTCCAATCAGCATTCGGCCGCAGTCATTCTGTCTGGTTCTCAGAGAAGACCTTTCTCATATAGAGTTTGGGCTCTGGAAATAATCAAAAGTTGCCGAAACGCTCAATTAAACTCTAGATGATGTCCGAAAAATCATTGAATATAATTAATAATGTGTTTTCAAATAAAAAAAACCTAAGTAAATATTCGACGCAACCCATGAAAGGCAATAATTGGTAATCTAAAAGAGGCATATCTCAAATGGAAGCTCAGAAGATAGATACAACCTATAATTGCTTTTGAGCACTGGCAGTTCAGATTGATTGTGACTGAAAAGCCTTTTAGTGATCGCCACGCCCAACATGGCAAAATGTGGTAAACTTCTCATATTCCGAACCAAAAAGGATGAACCAATTGAACACCTCATTTCCTGTAAACTACATTGTCATCATGCGCAATTATTTTTTAGGCCTCTGGAAGCCCATCACCTACCTATCACAGCAGAGTCATGAATTTTATCATTATTATCAAACAGCCCAACTTTGGTGGAATTAATTGCGGACTGCCACCGAGCCCCGCGTTACAAATTGATGATTTTTTTTAAAAAAAACTTAAATTAATTCTTACAAACCGCTGCAGCTTTTTCAAAATTCCCCCTTCAGAACTGGCAACTCAAACGTCACCGATAATCACTGATCACTGATGTTTCAAGGTCATCACTATGAACAAAGCAGGAGATTGTCAGAGGGCTGAAAAATAGCGTCAAGAAAAAAACAAGCATTTGTCTCACACAAACTTTTCCAGCACCTCTGTGAGTCAGCGGTACTGTGTCCAGTGCAAATCATCCCATCGATGTCAATCAATAGGACTCACACCTAATTTCGCATCGCATCGATCGACTAGCTGACAATGCCCTCGGAGGCAATCACAAGCTGGTATAGCAATGTGGTCGGTTCAGATCCCTGGGAAGATAGAACATTCCCGGACATTATAGGGCCTTTGAAGAAGATCTGACCTAAACCCTGGACCTAGACAAAAGCCACCTACTTATTAAAATATGTTCGCATTGCCAACAAGATACCAGGCCATTTCAACCAACCAATAATTGTGCGACATCTTTAACAGACGCTCAAGTTGAGACAGGCATAATCACTAGATTTCATATAAGGAATTCAGTTCAGTGGTTCATCTAGGAGAGACTGACCATTTTGGACCATGTTTCTCTGAACCTCCGATTCCGATTCCGAGGGCTCAAGTGCGGGCTCAAGTGCTAAGATTCTTCGAGCCATCCTTCTTGTAACCAAGTAACGGTGAAGCCTATAACAATCAAACATAGCATAGCACAGCATGGCGCCCGATGATGAGTCATTGATCACAAGACAATAGGGTTGCTTAGTGACTCCCAACAGCCTTCTAGAGTCAGACCCCATTATTACGAGTCAATAATAAAGCTTCTGCACTGATCTTGATCGTGGTGAGCAAATATGTGAAGATGCGTTGCGTTGGAACATGCTGGGGCTTCGACAGTGTGAAGGACAACAATAGCTGTGCTGATAAATTAAAAAATGTAGTAGGTGATAAGTGCAATGCAGGAAGCGGCCTTTTTTGAGAGCTAACACAGGAAAGTTTTTTCGAAAGCATCTACACCCAAACCATCAAAAACCCATCGTAACATATTCTCCAGCCTCTTCCGGATCCAGCCTCTCTGATTCTCGGTAACCTTCGCGCTGAATCAAGTCTATCTCCCAGTCGACCTTTGGAGACGATTGACTACGAGCATTTGGGCTATCGAGGATGAGAGGGGTGTCGTCATCTGTCTGTAGAAGGTCGATTACATTTACATGATGAGCATCGACCTCCACTGCACGAGGCTCAAAGATCACAGAGTTAGAGTATTGCCCTCTATATGAGACTGCGCGTTGCCATATGTCGGCAGAAGTAGAGTTTATCCAAGTGTCCCATTCCTCACGAGGGTGTATGGGATCAGGAAGAACATGGAACTTGGAATGGCCAAGACAAACTTGAAGGTGCGTCCACCAGCGAGCGAGCAGACGGATGTATTGTTCATGAGCGGAAGGATCAATGAACAAATGAGTGTAGATGCGTCTGACAGGAGGGTAAGGGAAACGCGTTATTCCAAGGACAAGCATCTTGAGATTTGGAAGGGTATCTGGATGGAGCAACCACTCGAGCTTACGAGCGATGTCTTGAATTTTGTTTTCGGCAAGTTCGGAGTGAGTGCTGACGGCAAGATGGGTGAGATCGGAGAGATCAGCAAAGGTCGAAGGACCATGAGAATCGAGGCTCGAGGTGAAAATATGGGTTGTCTGACTGAAAATTTTGTCGCGCCAGTTGACTGGACGTGGACTGCCGTGATGGAGAAGCATAATGTGCTTTGGTTTTACACGATTTTCTCTCAACCAAAAGGCGTTTGCAGAAAGGTTGCGCGATGTGATGGCAAGATACCGGATGCGCGAAAACACGGCGCCGACTCTGGCTAGTGCATTTTCGATGGACGGTAGGCTCTCTGGAAGGACGAGAGCGAGCGAGGCAGTATTGTATGTCGACAGGATCCGTGGTGGATCGTAATTATCATTTTTCAGTCTGTGAAGCGCAGAGGACGGAGGAGCCATGATGCGCGTGACCCTGAGATCGGGGATGGTCTCTATGAAAACATTGCGATAGATGATGGGAAGAACGAGAATATTGGTATCGCGGGACACAAGGCGCAGCGAGCGGGCAGCGGGGGCATCGTCGTAGGCGACGAGCGCGAGGATAAGATGCTGGAGCTCGATGGGGAGAGCGGACCAGAGGGTCATTGAGAAAGGAAAGAGCCGAACCAGCAGCCAGATCAGTCCGAGCCAGCGAACCAATCTCCTGATTTTATCTGATAATTTATCTTTCTCATGTCTGTCAATTCACTTCTAGTCTCGGATCTTGACTACAGGCGCCCAATACCTAAAGTAGCTTGATAGCGGTGAGGCTAGCTTTCCTGTGTCATGCTTGTGTCAGTATCGGCTCCCGCGTTCCGAAACTAATCTGCTAAGCGGGGTATGTTTTCTGAAAAAGCAACTTGATCATATCCTCGTCGCAGATGAGGAATACCAATCAACTTTCGAAATTCTAGCAGGACTGTTTCCGTGCAGTTCGACTGACCCTGCACAGAAGCACTCAGCTACCTCAATTCTAATCTAAAGTCGCAGAGGCTATCTCAATCTTCTTCTGGAGTCGACTCACACGTAGCTTCGAATCACCGGGGTAGAACTCACTTGTCAACTCATTTGACTTGAACAAAAATATGCTCCACTAAAGCCTCGTCTCTCTCTCTCAAGCAAGGCACTTCTTGGAATGGGACCCGAAGAATAGATTGAACGTATATGCTTCAAGCAAGAGGATTGATCGATCGCTTCTTTAACTCGGGCCGTTCTCCTTTGCTTCTTAGGTCGAAACAAGTACCCGAGTCCGACTAACTTTTGTTCCATTCGGACTCTCGAGATATTTCTCCCCGCTTTCCAGCACCCGAGATCCTCGAAAACATTAAAAAAAATAGCGTGAGAAGTGACGGTAACAAATGCTAGCCATCATTCGATCGATGATCGATCTATGTGTACGACGTCGTGAACTAATCGTCAGGTTTTTCTGCATGGGACAATGTCCTAATGGGCTATGGCGCCACTGAGACTGTTATCCCTTTTTAATTACTCAGCTCAATAAATTGCTGAAAACATCAAAACAAAGCAAAAGTAGTCAATGTCCATTCTTACCCCACTCCTTACTCATAATGCATGACATTCTACATCTATGCTAAGCCAGGTACATGTAAAAAAAGGGTAGAAAAAGGGTGGCCAAGAGTCACCATTAGTAGATCATAATGATTGTGACATAACAAATCATTTCAAAAAATCCTGTTTGTTCACATATTCAGATTAATCTCAATGAAATTTTTGATCTACTGCTTAGACTATCCGTCAACTGTGGCCTACCGGCAGCAGCCACAGGCCTGGGCCCTGTATGGGCCATTTGGTAAAAAAAAATCGATTATTCTTCTTCGCAACGAGTGAAGCTCCGACAATAATATATTGTTTTCCTCTAACACTCCCATTGTCACACATGACGGAATTGTCTACCAGCAGACTACCTGTAAATCTTCTAAACATGGGCGGAGGTAGTGCATGATGACCTACGCTTTTGTTCTGTTTTCGTTCTTTCCTTACCCACGAAGGGTGAAGACTCCATTACCAAAAATAGTCAAGGCTGCGTCGATCCCAATCATATGAGAGAATTCTATCAGAAGTTCCATGGAGCAGATGACTCTACAGAGGATTCTTTGTTGGACTTAAAGAATATGATTGGTCCCCAGATATCAAATATCACAGAGGAAGGGTGGTTACCAGGAACTTACCTGAGAGAAGTCAGAATAACCGGGAGGGGTGTAATTCTCCATTCCCGAGTTTCACAAGGACTGTTGTGTGAGTTTCACCAAAGGAAGTGCTTAATTAATTCCTGTGGTCTCAGCCTATCCTACGATGTGGGTCCCCTCCAATTTGGATTAATTCAACAACCGTTACTAACCGATCAGAAGATTTTGTCGAGATCGATCCCTCGACGCAATTTACCGTTTTCTTCCACAGACTCGTCTTTTTGGAATTTTTTTGTCGTGCAACACGTGCATCTCATAACCTAGTCGGGTAAGCGCTTGGACCCACATAGCTGTCTCCGTGGCTTTAATGCTGGGTTGTCACGGTCATTTTGAAATTCGAGATCTCCGATGATGATGCCTTTGCAGGTCGGTCTACGCTCCCTGTGTAATAAATTGGTGATTTTTTAAAAAAATGCTTTTTGAAGGACAGCCTGAGGTCTCCCAAGCGAAACAATAGCTGTCGGACATTTCAGGATGTCCTGCTTCGCATAGGCTAGACCACCAAGTGTCAACGGAACTCAGCCAGGCCCCAACCAATCAAATAAAAAAGTCCACCGCAGAGTCTAGACACTAGGCCAATAGGTCGCCAAGAAAGGTGAATCTTGATTGAAAGTGCGAAAACAAAGGAGCTCGTCTAAATTCTAAAGTACTGCACTCAGGAATTAAACCGAGTCAGTGCAAGTTTTGATGACGTCCAAGTGACCTGGCAGTCAGCCTAACAGTGATGCGAGGACAGATGACTAGTTCTCCATTTCCCCTTGGACCCCATTTTCAGAAAAATCTCCAAACTGGTTATCTTCTTTTGAAGTAGCGCCCTTCTGCTTCAGATAATCCTTGAGTGGACAATGTTGCCTTGCATCCGGTTTTTTGCACCCCCTACAAGCGCGACCATGTTGAACCATCAAAACGTGGAGGTCGTACTTGAGGTGTGCGGGCACACGAGCGTCCAGATGAGCTTGTGCAAGGACTCGGTTGGCCTTTGTCGGTATCCATCCCAAGAGACGAGTGAGACGATAGACATGCGTATCGACGGCAAAAGAATCTCTTCCAAGGCAGAAAAGTAAAACACAGGAGGCTGTCTTGGGACCTATTCCATCATATGAGAGGAGTTGGTGCATTATCTCCTCATCCGTCAAGTCAGAGGGTTTGTCAGTAGCAGACTGACATTCACCCGCGAGATGCTGGAGAGAATAGACACCGTGCCGTGCCTTGACTTGATGTAGCAAAGCTTGTATCATACCAGCCTTCTTGTTTGCAAGACCACCTGCCCTGATTGCGTCTACTACCTGGTCTCTGGGAGCATTCGCAATCGCTTCAAAATTGTTGTGACCAAATGCTTCGTCCAATCCCTTTTTAGCTCTAGTTGAGTTGATGGAGGAAGTATTTTGGGACAAAATTGTGCCAATTACAGAGTCCATCACGTTGGGAACATTTCCGCACGTTTGTGCAGAGTTATTTGTAGCCATCTGAGGAGGACGCCGCACAAGCGGTGGACGCTTTCCACTCAATATCTGGTGTACTTCTAGTGCCTCAGCAGGGGTAGGGTGTGGGAATTCGGGGAAAGGTGATGCGTTTGCAAAAGACGCATGTAATTTCTGTTTTTTGCTGAGCGAACGCAGGATCATACCGGTATCATCACATGATGTAGTGCCTAATGACCCACTAACCGACCCTGTCGTGACCCACATGATGTCATGTCGCCGCTGACGTCATGCACCGGTCAATATTCTGCTAACCGCTGATAATCATCAGACCAAGCGTCCTTACGTCTGTTGTGGTTATGCCCGGCGATAGCACGAGGTCCTTCATTCTATTCTACGATCATGGGACTCTGACCGAGAGAAATACATAATGCCACCATCCTTATTCCGAATAAATGCCTGTTCCTTCCGATACGTACGTACTCTGTTCCCAATAGCGAGAATTATTGTTCAGAAGTACCGCTGGTTGGCCAATCCTCCACGAGCTCGGGAAGCCATCCATCTCTTCAGTGCAAGTCGGATATCCGCGGATTTTCATGAGCTGCAGGCGGTAGCCTTCTGTAAAGCAAATAAAAAATATATAGCAAAAATAGGATGTCAATCGCAGTCTAAAGTATAGACAATGCAGAAACCTTATATCAATCCTTTGATGCTACCTCAAACAGTCAGGTATATCCCAGACAACGGGCTGCATGATATTCATTGAGCTTCTGCGCCACTTCTCATGCCTAGATAGCCGCCTAATGTCCGCTTGACCCAAGAATCGCCCGCTACGGATGAACGAAGCTTCTGAAGGAAAGAATTCCTTTAATTGACAGCATAAAGCAACTTCCAAAATCAGTTATTCTATAGCTTTTTCCATTCGCCTACTTGCCAGGTGGGAGCACTTCCCTTCAATGGCAAGCCACAAAACAACACCCTAACCAGTTGACATGTTCACGAGAGAGGAATTCCACAGTGGAGGCATGCAGGATGGAGTTGCCGAAGCCTCGGAATGATCCTTTGATGCAGGCTTTGAGCAGAGACCAATCATTTCTTTTACTGCACTCCCGCGATATGGTTCTGGATATCTATCCCAAATGCCGCTCACTGTGTCTTACGTCGAGCCAGTGTTTGAATATAAAGCTCCATTGCTCTAATGGGGAGGCTAGAAAACCGTCCTATCCCACGTTACAAGTGTCATCTCAAAGTCTAGAAGAAATCGGGTCCTATTCGAACAATCCCTACTTGCTAGACACATGTTTGACACTCCATCATATATTCGTTTGATCTTGACCCATCCATCTCATTTCTTTTTGAAGCAATCGTGCGATGTGTATAGATACGATTTTCCATTGCCATTGTCCCCCAAATTCAGCAATCACCCCCCCACCATCGGGTTGATTGCCAACTGATAAGAACACCACCACAGGTCAACCACCCACTGCTCCTCTCTCTCTAAACACAGTTACGTCGGATCGTATCTTAGATATATACATATATACACATGTATACGATCCATCAGCACCCCAGTTCGCGGCTCGTCGGGAGATTCCCAAGCCGGACACATATGGCATCAAACCTATGCCTGATAGAAGTCCTCGACATAAAAAAAAGGAAGTGGAACTGAATAAAAAAACATGTTTATCTGAGGGATTAACATTTTAACTGGGGCCACTCGACGGTTTTTCTGCATGTTGCGCCAATGGATCATTACTACTGTGCCTTATCACAAGATATCACTCGACAGCATCTGTAATGGAAGGTGACATTTAAAGAGCAATGTAGTTCCGAAAAGCCTCTGTGGCAGATACGGGAGGGATGGGTTATGAGATGTGATAAAATGAACAGTGTGTCCTGTATTCCGGTGGTGAAACCTTACAAGACAACCAAGGAATCCTACAAGGAATCCTGTTGAAATTTTTTTTCATAACCTGAGCCTCATGTCTGCCACATGGTGAATTGGAAATTCCACTAGACCCGATGACGATGAAAGCACGTAAACATTTGAAATAGCGACAAGAGAGTTCAGTGGCTGGGCCAGGGAAGAAGTGAAATATGACGGATGTTGGTCTATTGGATTGCACGTGCAATCAGCCTCGGGGCCCGCTCTGTTCCTGACTGCCGTTCTGCTCACAGCGAGGCAATAGAGCACATTGACTGCTGAAGTCGTAATCATCAAGGGTCAAAGAAACTTTCGTGAATGTCGGGTAGGGAGGCGCAAGTACCCCCATAGTCGGGGTGTGAGTGTGGGGTTGGGGGGGGAAAGGAAAATGCTTGTGTGGTTCATTTTCATTTACTGAACCGAGTTGCAGCCGGATCAGGGCCCGGAATGCGTGAGAAGATGAAGATGGATATATCTGAAAAGTGATCTAGTAAAGACAATAACACCGTTTCTTTCCATCGCAAGACCAAATAATGGGTCGTGCTGAGAATCTCATATCCAACCCATATCGGGATAAAACACCCTCTCAGATCTGTTGTCAGGCTCTACGATGAAGCACACCGGTCTCTGAACCAATCCAACCCTTACGAGATTAGGACTCGTGCCCTTGCCCGAAACCATATCTGGCTGCAGCTATCTTGCCATAACTATAAAACTCTCCGACGCTATTGTTTCGAGTTTCCGAGCCCCGTTCGCGCAATTGTTCTCCCCAAACTACCAGAGACAAAAGAAAACCAATCGTGTCCTCGTTCACAGGATCCATTATTCTTTCTCTCTTTCTACTTCCTTGCGCGCAGGAGCTCCCGTTCTCTCTATTTGTTATTACTACAACGCCCACAAATATTTTTTTTCCACAGTACTCTTCTTTATCTTTGCCTTTACGATACAACCATGCCTCCCCTACGCACTCGCGACACCCAGTCCCGTTGTGAGTAATGGCTGCTGGTATATTATCTCCTCCCGAATAAGCGAACTAACCTGTTTTGATCTAGCACTCGAAGTGACGACTGATGCTCTTCAGCCCCCGACGCTCGCTATTATCTCCCCCACACCCCGAACCTTTACTTTTCCCCCCACGCACAACCTCGCAGACAGCTCTCACATTTCGCCGTCTCACTCACCCTTTGAACTTGATCAGATCAATGCTCTTCCCTTCCATCTCCAATGTATCCTGTCTTCCGTCATGACGGCCAGTCCCCAGCAGTTTCAGCGTACTCTGTCTCCTGTAATGGAATCGCCCATATCTGCCTCGCCCATATCTGCCTCGCCTTCCCAGATAAAGACTCATCATAGGCGCAAGTCGTCGACAAGCAGTACCAGCAGTGATGAGGAGCGTCGTCCACGTAAAGGTGATTCTGATTACATCAAGCGACCGGAGAATGCTTTCATCCTTTTCCGTCGTAAATGCTGCGAGGACAGACAAGCGGCCGCCAGCGAGGACATCCATGATGGCCGCACCAAGAAAGAAAGGCAAGCTGATCTTTCCAAGACGATCAGTCAGAAGTGGAGATGCCTGACTACTGCGGAGCGGAGGGTATGGGAGGACATGGCAAAGGCACGAAAGAAAGAGCACGAGGCGATGTACCCCGACTATGTATATCGCCCACAGCGTTCCAAGGACAAGGCGAAGGGCAAGAAGAATGACAAGGCTGATCCCAAAGGTGATGAGGCTAGTCTTGACGTGGGTTTCATTCTTCCTACGCCTTCTGAACCCAAAGGCCGCTCCGCGTCAGCTCCTACACCATCCCCATATCAAGCCATCGTTCTTCCCGGCGTATATCAAGCGGCTCCCTCGTGTCCGACCTCTCCGTCGTTGCTCCCTATGATCACTCAGTATGCGGCGCAGACAGGGCAGCCTGAGAATTGTGCCAACGACTTTGATTTCTTGCCTGACGAAAATTTCATGCCATCATCCAACCAAATGAACTTCGAAGCTGGCCTCGACGTAAGTACACTTCTAGGTATGAACAGATTCTTTACTCACCATCGCCTCCACACAGTCCGAATTCATCCGAAACCTTCTTGCTGTGTCTCAAATGACGTCGGTTTCGCTAGATAACAGTCTGCCGCCCCTCGATACCCATGAATTCTTGCCTCCTGATTTGATCTCTGGGTCTGGTGTGACTTCAGGTTCATCATCTCCTGTGTCTAGTCCTTTTACCCCTCTCGCCGCGACCGGTCAATCGTTCACTCAACAGCTTGTAGGCGGCGATATGCCCGGAGTACAACAGGGTGAGCCTGATGTGCTAGCTGATATCGACATTCTTCAAGATATCTCGTCGTTGCCATGGGAGACCACTTCCATGTGGCCCAATGCTTCAGAAAACTTGTTTGGCGATGATTTCGATTTGAACGCTATCCCAGATATTGATCTTACGGACAAACTCAACGAAAGTTTTGTTGATTCTTCGTCGCCCTTGCAATTCGATCAAAATTTTTCTCATGCATTGGAGGGCTGCACGTACTCGCGGGAAACCATGGCTAGCTTGGAGGAGATGTTTTCTGGATCCAACTTCTGAACCAATGGCGCTGTGCGCCTTGGGAATTGTTCAGTATTCTCTAGTGGTCGATGATGTTTGAACCATTTGTAAGTATAGTTGTATTTTTCTACGCACTATTGATCCACGCACTGTTACTGTTACTTTCGCTGGTTTGTTGGAGCCATTGTGCAAAATCCCCCCTTTTTTCTTGCTTTCTTTCAAAAGACACGTACAATGATTTTATGTTATTTCACGACCGGAAGCGGGCTTTCAAGGGTACTGGGTCACCATCGAAGACCGATCCTTTGATGCGTCTCGATGACCACATCCCTTTTATTCACTTTACATCTCCACTCCCCGCGCGCAATGGTTTTGGTACCTCTGCTTCTTTCATTGGACCGTTAAACTACTTTGTGTTATACCCTCTTGTGTTGTCTTACGTTTGTTACAACTGTTGTTGTTTGCTGTTGGTGACTTATCTTGTTCATATTCTTCATTTATCTTGTACATCACTTTCGTAGTGAATCGTTACTCGGCGTTGCATTATTTCCACCTGCAGCAAGACAATAAGAGATGACTGAGCGGCGAAGCACTAACCTACCAATTATGCTTACGGGATTCGACGCAGAACTGGCAATAGAGCGGGAAACCGATAATTGGGGCGTGGCTTCTGTCCGTCGGAGCGAGCAATGCCTTACCTTAGTCCTCTTTCACATTACCATATCAAGCAATCACAAGAACCTGAGAACGTGCGTCACAAATGTACCCACACTATCATTCTCGCCCGACTACTCTTCTTGAGTTCTTTGGGACTACCTTGTCGGAATGGAGTGGAAATTTATGAGTCGAGGACATGATTTCGGGCCGGTGGACAATAACAAGGTCATTTGCTAGATTAAGGCAAGAGCGCATGAGTTTCTCAAGGAAATTAAACAGGGTCAGTGGCACAAGACCACTTGTGACACATGGGTTAAGGGCTATCGCACCAATATTCTGAGAACCCCATCGAAACGACACGCGGCTTTACGAAGGGCGGATACTGTATCGAACGCATGAACTGAACCAGCGACACAAACCAGAGCAAGACTAGTGACGGAAGGATATTCCACGATAGAGCGGAGAGGACGGAGACGGATCAGATGGTGGAATTGGGAGATTGACTTGCCATCGGTAGGCACTGGGATAGATAATGAATATATTGAAAGGGTCTAAGACCAAAGTTGGTGAATAAAACTGCAGGAAGAAGACAGAACGAATTACCCTTACAAACTACATTGATATAGGCTATGGCCTTCATGGTGAGTGTCAACTGGTCAAAGACGGAGAACAAAACAAATACAACAAATACTTACATCGCAAGAGAAAGGGATCAGGAATTAGTTGCTGCGGAGCAAGCCAATCACAGGGAAATCATAACCTTGTGCCTAGAAAACGCACATACAAAGGGATGAAGACGCAGTGGCAGTAGGAATGGTAGGCAGGATTATCGCAGAGGGTGCATGACCTTATAACCGGGAATCGTTGAGCAGCCATGCGTTTACAAGGTGTTTGATGGAACCCACCAGTCGGCGACAGGCTGAAGCAGGTTGAAGTGACCTAGCTATGTGATCGCAGATAGAGACAAGCCAATAGTAAGCATGCTTCGACTTTTACCTGACTGCGATCGAGTTACCCGATCAGATGAGAAGGGATTCAAGGCGACGAGTCGCCGCTAGTGACGCCACAGTAGAGAGATATCGAACTCGAGACAACTGTCCTCACCGTGGAACTGTGATAAGGGACCGGTAACGCGTGAAAGTCAAGCACGCGACTTATGAATCAACCAGTAGAATGCTCATAAGTTTCATAAACCTTGCTTTTGTGGTTTCTTGAGCAGGTTTCGTGGGCTGAACGCGAATGATTGGACCGCGTCTTTGATGGATGGTCGTGTCTGAGATCGATGAATGCTTGAAGGCAAAGAAAAAAAAATCAGTACTCGCGGAGAACCTCGAGGTCTAAACGGAGTAAAATAAGAGAGAAACATTGTAGATGTGGTGGACGCAAGTCTCCAAGGAAACCTTTCAGCACGTTTAAGGGCCAGTCAAGGCACGTGATTGGACATTGTTGATTGAAAATCGGTGACACTTAATGCTCATTTTATTCGTCAGAAATTAATTAAATCACAAGAAAAAACCATATTCCAACGATAGAATAGAATGGATTAATATTGATAACAACAAGCAACTTACCGTATCCCAGTGATATTTATGACGTCATCGTATCATTATCCATAGGTGTGCATGTTCGAAAAGCTAAGCACATAGACCCTCTTCATGGGAGTAGTTAGCAACCTCGACTTACACATAATTTGGAGCTGATGAAAACTGATTTCTGAAGAGAATAACTTGTAGGTACGGGAAAGATGCATTATTCCATTTCTGGCTGCTGATAATATTTGTACAAAAAATTCTTCATAAACCTCAGCGTAATTACGTTTTCAATAACTTATGAGAACAAGTGACTTTCATGAGATGAACAAAAATAAATATGGGGACTGGCTCATTTTGGATATACTAAGTTACACGAGTATATTTAACATCTGATCATGTTTCCGAACATGTCCCTGTATGATGCACAACGCCGAGACTCCAATCCTTGGTGTGAATAACGGTATTCCGTGGGACCCCCGGTTATCGGAAATTCGTGCGAAAATTTTTGAACAATAAGGACAAGCGAGCTGAGACAAAATGAACAGTAATATCCAATGTTGACTCAGGACTCCATAAGGAAGCGGGAAAATACCGGTCGAATGATTATTCCCGCCCGATGACGTTGAAGGAACAGGCGGACTCAATTTGCTAACGCGGAACATTCCAACATCAGGAGACGGCCCCTTAGCCCGGGTCCCTAATTTTTAAATCCCAGTGCAGGAACCTAGAGTTCAGGTTTCATGTCATAAATAGCCTCAAATTGCCACTGCTGGCGAAGCACGGTCCATTTATCGAGCATTTGTCTTCCAGGGAGGAGTAAGGTATTTTTCTGTCAAAATCACCTTCAATTATGATTCGCTGCCCTCTTGTCCCACGCGAGGATGATGTCAATCTACTTACTTGACATTGATTTTCATACCTTGAACAATCCCGGGTGAAGGATCCTTTGTCTAAATCCCTCCAGCATTGTCCGAACGTTAAACAGCCTGACACCATCGACCCACTCGAGCTGCAATCCATTCTCATTGGACCAAGAAATCCTAATTACATTTCATTCCATTGACCAGTGTAATATCTGAGCTTGCTCGCTATGGTATAGTATACTTCATTCTTGTCTCCTATCATGTTGGGAATATCATACATCCGTATTGTTCGCATCTATTTTTTTAAGGTTCATGCTCATGACCTTCAATGAAAAAACCTTCGTTCACTCCTTTGATCAGTCCCAAAGTCATAGTCCACGAAACTCCATCCATCACCAGTGGATCTCCTTAAATCATGTTCAAATTTTGAACAACAAATCTGGTAGCTGGTCGACAAGACCTTGACGACATGTATTCTGGACGAAGAAACTTAAGTTTGAAGTTCAAGAATCAGGTAATCAAAGAATGGAGAATGTCGGCAGCCAGCGTCGACTGAAATGAATCTCGTCGTAATGTGGGCCGCCATCATTCCGTCTGTTCGCAATATCTTTAATCAATTTGAATTTTACACACGTTGTACATTTTATTACATGTTACCTTTCCTTGGACCTAATTTCCTTCCGTACTCATTCCGGATATCATAGTCATTCATCTTCGCCAAATGATGGCTCAGAGAGACGGCTTGATATACTCAAACTCTGGATCGTTTTCGAGTTTCCTCAATGCAGTATCGACTTCTTGCTTCAGATCATGATCCCAGATGGGGTCCCAGACGCCGGCCAAGTTGTTTGCAACCCATTCAGGACCCTGACCTGGCTTCCCGAAGCCGTCATAAATCCGCCCGACACGAGCACTTTCTTCAAGCACCATATTGGCTCGACGCGGTCGTAATTCATCATAGATCTGAAGAACAAACTGAAGTAGGTTATTTAGACAGTACATTGACTGACGTTTATCCAAGCTCACGTTAAGATTGGATCGTCTGGTTCCTGGGTGGCATAACAAACGACAAAGGACGTAGATATCTTCAAAGCCTTGCCCTACACCCGACCCAAGATGTGGTTGCATGCCATGTGCCTGTATCGAGAGAGCTTAGATAATAGATTGACTCAACCTCAAAGATATTGACCCACGGAATCACCGACCAAGACAATTCTTCCAGAAATGTAGCTGGGAAGTGGAATTACTTGGTGTATATACCACTTCCCTGCGTTGGTAACGTGATCCACAAGGATTTTCACGTCACTTCCCATTTCCGCGTATATGGCTTCAATATCACATTTAGGGACAGTCTCAACCCAAGGGCCCTTCACCTCAGGCCCCATTGGCTTTGAATAGTCGCTCGAGAAGAGGACGACATTGAGCTGGAAAGAATTCGAGTAAGTTCTAGTTTGTCACGAAGAACGAACCATTTTCATCCCCTGCATAGGGTATGTAATCAAATGCTGAGGGCTATCATCAAACACTGCGGGGTTTTGAGAAGCGGGTACCGACCTTGTCCTTTCCCATCCAACAAAGGGGCACTCCATCTACTTTGGTTTTCATTCCTGCCTTATACAAGGAATCCAGATCCATCAGGTTACGGTAAGCAACCGTATTAGTGAAAACCAAGTCAGAAGCCGAGCTCTTTGTTACAGAACTACGAACGGCGCTTTTGATACCGTCAGCACCAATCACCAAATCAGTTTCATGAACTGTTCCGTCTTCAAAGTAAAGGTTATAAGCACCAGACTCAAGTGGTATGACGCGAGTGCATTTCTTATTGAGGTGGAGGGAGTTTGGGTTGAGTAAAGGCAGAAGGGCATCAAGAAATGTGGGTCTGTATATTCCAATTCCAAAATG
>Ga0153951_1000106_pt1 | contig 28776 bp, 23 predicted proteins | sample TSNJ035MetaG_FD_102278 | JGI IMG/M metagenome (GOLD analysis project Ga0153951, IMG submission 102278) | Attine ant fungus gardens microbial communities from New Jersey, USA - TSNJ035 MetaG | ecosystem: Host-associated > Fungi > Mycelium > Unclassified | place: USA: New Jersey, Wharton State...
CGAGCTTCATCGAATGGTTCGCCGAGGAGGCGCGGCGGGTCGACGGCGACGTGATCGCCACGCCGTCGAACGACCGCCGGCTTGTCACGATTCGCCAGCCGGTCGGCGTTTGCGCGGCCATCACGCCGTGGAATTTCCCGGCGGCGATGATTACCCGCAAGGCGGGGCCGGCGCTCGCGGCGGGTTGCACGATGGTGCTCAAGCCCGCCTCGCAGACGCCGCTGTCGGCGCTCGCGCTGGCCGTGCTGGCCGAGCGCGCGGGCATTCCGGCCGGCGTGCTCAACGTCGTGACGGGCAACGCGCAGCGGATCGCCGAGGAACTGACGGGCAACCCGATCGTGCGCAAGCTGTCGTTCACGGGCTCGACCGACATCGGCGCGCGCCTGATGGAGCAGGGCGCGCGGCATATCCAGAAGCTGTCGCTGGAGTTGGGCGGCAACGCGCCGTTCATCGTGTTCGACGACGCCGATCTCGACGCCGCCATCGAAGGCGCGCTGATTTCGAAGTACCGCAATGCCGGGCAGACCTGCGTGTGCGCGAACCGCTTCTACGTGCAGGCCGGCATTTATGATGCCTTCGTCGACAAACTCGCGGCGCGCGTGCGCGAGCTGCGTTGCGGCGACGGCCGTGCCGCGTCGACGCAGATCGGCCCGCTGATCGACGATCGCGCGCTCGCCAAGGTGGGCGAGCTGGTCGCCGATGCCAAGGCGCACGGCGCGCAGGTGCTGTGCGGCGGCGAGCCGCTGGCATTCGACGGCGCGACCGCGCGCCACTACGCGCCGACCGTGCTGACGAACGTCACGCCCGGCATGCGTGTCGCGCGCGAGGAGATTTTCGGCCCGGTCGCGCCCGTCATGCGCTTCACCGACGAACAGGACGTGATTGCGCTCGCCAACGACACGGAGTTCGGTCTCGCCAGCTATTTCTACACGCGCGACATGGCGCGCGTGTGGCGCATCGCGGAAGCATTGGAATTCGGCATGGTGGGCATCAACACGGGGCTGATCTCGACAGCGGAAGCGCCGTTCGGCGGCGTCAAGCAGTCCGGCCTCGGACGCGAGGGTTCGAAATACGGCATCGACGAGTATCTGGAAATGAAGTACTTGTGCATGCAGGTGGCATAACGGCATGATCTCGCACGAACGTCTCGTGCAAAAATCGCAGCGCTGCGAAAAGTGGCGCGCGGGTTGCCGGCCGGAAAAGCCTCAATACAAGTCCGCCGGCGGCCTCAGAGAGAGATGAGGAGACAATGATTTTCACCATACTGAGCTTTGCGTTTTTCACCGCGCTGGTCGGCTTCGTGTCGTACCTGTTCACGCGTCGCGCGAAGGATCACGGCGCGCGCGGCTATTTCATGGCGAGCGGCGGGCTGACGGGCTGGTTCATCGCCGGCTCGATGATGCTGACCAATCTGTCGGTCGAGCAGATGGTCGGCCTGAACGGCGACGCCTACGCGAACAACCTCTCGGCGATGGCCTGGGAATGCACGGCGGCCGTCGCGACCGTGGCGCTGGCGATGTTCTTCCTGCCGCGCTACCTGCGCGGCGGCTTCTCGACGCTGCCGCAGTTTCTCGAGGAACGCTATGACGCGACCACGCGGCGCGTGGTGAGCGCGTTCTTCGTGGTCGGCTACATGCTGGTGGTGAACCCGGCCGGCCTGTATCTCGGCGCGATCACGTTCAACCAGGTGTTCGGCGTGCAGGCGCTGTTCGGCATGTCGTACGCGAGCACGATCACGATCCTGGTCTGGATGTCGGGGATCATCGGCGCGATGTATGCGGTGTTCGGCGGCTTGCGGGCGGTGGCGGTGTCCGACACGATCAACGGCATCGGCCTGCTGATCGGCGGCCTGATGGTGCCGGTGCTCGGCCTGCTCGCGCTCGGACATGGCGACTTCTTCTCCGGCGTGCACATCATCACGACCCAGGCGCCGGAGAAACTCTCGGCGATCGGCGGTCCGAAGGATTCGGTGCCGTTCGGCACGCTGTTTACCGGCATGATCTTCGCCAACCTGTTCTACTGGTGTACGAACCAGTCGATCGTGCAGCGCACGTTCGCGGCGAAGAACCTCGCCGAAGGCCAGAAGGGCGTGCTGCTGTCGGGCATGATGAAGCTGCTCGTGCCGCTCATCATGATGGTGCCGGGCATCATCGCGTTCCATCTGTATGCGGGCCATCCGCTGAGCCGTCCCGATCTCGCCTATCCGCAACTGGTGGCGGACGTGCTGCCGTGGTGGGCCAAGGGCTTCTTCGTCGCGGTGCTGTTCGGCACGGTGATGAGCCACTTCAACGCGGTCATCAACAGCACGGCGACGCTGATCGCCTTCGACTTCTATCGCGCATGGAAGCCCGATGCCAGCGACGAGAAACTGATTCGCGTCGGCAAGAGCGCGAGCGTGGCGATCGCCGTCATTTCGCTGCTGATCGCACCGCTGCTGATGTACGCGCCGGACGGCATCTACATCCTGATGCGCCGTTTCACCGGCTTCTACAACATCCCGATCATCGCGGTCGTGCTGGTGGGCTTCTTCAGCAAGCGGGTCGGCGCGTTCCCGGCGAAGATCGTGCTGCTGCTGCACGTGCTGATCTACGCGTTCGGCATCCTGCTGTTCCAGCTCGACAAGAAGTTCGGCATCAACTTCGTGCACGTGATGGGCATCCTGTTCGTGTTCGAAGTCTCGCTGATGCTGGTGCTCGGCCGGCGCCACCGCCGCGCGACGGCCTACGAGCCGCAACTGCGGCGCACCGGCGACATGACGCCGTGGCGTCACGCCAGCACCATGAGCGTGTTCCTGATGGCGATGCTCGTGACCATCTATCTCACCATGTCGCCGCTCGGCGTCGCGCGTCACGGCGGCGTCACGGTCCAGTACCAGGTCTTTATCGCGCTGACATGGGCTGTCGCGCTCGTGCTGATGGCGGTGTTCCGCCGCTGGACGCTGGCTCATGAGCGGCGCCTCGAATGGAACAGTTCGGCGAACGAATCGGGCGGACATTGACGGACCGGGATCGACCCAACGAACAGAACAGGCAAGGAAAAAACCGATGAACTGGCAGACAGAAGCGGATGGCAAGCTGGTATTGCGCGTGGCGGGCCGCACGCTGTTCGAGCACACGCCGCATGCGCCGGCCGTATTCGTGGGATGCGGCGTCGAGCGGATGGACATGTATCGCGGCAACTTCGACATCGAGGATTACGTCGAGGAGCGCGTCGCGCTGCGCGACGCGCGGCTCACGCCGCTGCCGGACGGCGGCGCGCGCATCGAGCTGGCCCGCGACGCGCAGGCGAAGCCGGAACTGACGATCGTCGCCAGCCAGTCGGCGCACGGCGTGCAGCTTGAGTTGTCGGCGCGCGACGACGGCATCAACCGCCTGTGGTGGCGCGTGCCCGCGCAGCACGACGAGCACGTGTGGGGCTGCGGCGAGCAGATGTCGTATTTCGATCTGCGCGGCCGCCATTTCCCGCTCTGGACCTCGGAGCCCGGCGTGGGCCGCGACAAGCACACCTATCTGACGTGGCAGGCCGACACGACCGCGAAGGCGGGCGGCGATTACTACCACACCAACTATCCGCAGCCGACCTTCGTGTCGTCGCAGAAGTACTGCCTGCACGCGGAAACGACGGCCTATGCCGATTTCGATTTCCGTCATGCCGAGCGTCACGAACTGCAATTCTGGGCGATTCCCGAGCGCTTCGAGTTCATCCTCGCCGACGATTACCCCACGCTCGTCGAGCGCGTCTCGCAACGCTTCGGCCGCCAGCCCGCGCTGCCCGCGTGGGTGATGGACGGCGCGATTCTCGGCCTGAAGAACGGCCGCGACCACGCGCAGCGGATCATGGAGCAAAGCGTGGCGGCGGGCCTGGCCGTGAGCGGCCTGTGGTGCGAGGACTGGGTCGGCATTCGTCAGACCTCGTTCGGCAAGCGGCTCTTCTGGGACTGGCGCTGGAACGAAACGCGCTACCCCGGCCACGCCGAATGGGTGAAGCAGCTCAACGCGCGCGGCGTGCGCTTTCTCGGCTATGTGAACCCGTATCTGTGCAACGACGGCACGCTGTACGCCGAGGCGAAGGCCGCCGGCTATCTGGCGACGCGCGCCGACGGCAGCGACTATCTGGTCGATTTCGGCGAGTTCGATTGCGGCGTGGTCGATTTCACGAACCCGGCCGCGGCGCGCTGGTTCGAGGAGCGGGTGATTCGCGGCGAGATGCTCGACCAGGGCCTCGACGGCTGGATGGCGGATTTCGGCGAATACCTGCCGATCGACGTGACGCTCGCCAACGGCGTCGATGCGAAGCTGATGCACAACGCGTGGCCCACGCTGTGGGCAGAGGCGAACGCGCGCGCGATCGCGGCGGCGGGCCGCACCGGCGACGCGGTGTTCTTCATGCGCGCGGGCTACACCGGCGTGCAGGCGCATTGCCCGCTGCTGTGGGCCGGCGACCAGTCGGTCGACTTCACGCGCCACGACGGCTTGCAGACCGTAATCTGCGGCGCGTTGTCGTCGGGGCTGCTCGGCAATGCCTATCACCATAGCGACATCGGCGGCTACACCAGCCTGTTCGGCAATACGCGCACGCCGGAGCTGTTCCAGCGCTGGGCGGAAATGGCGGCCTTCACGCCGATGATGCGCACGCACGAAGGCAACCGGCCCGACGAGAACTTCCAGTTCTGGCAGAACGACGCGGTGCTCGCGCACTTCGCGCGCATGACGCGCGTGTTCGTCGCGCTGAAGCCGTACGTGCGCGAACTCGTCGACGAGGCGGCGTCGCGCGGCCTGCCGCTGCAGCGTCCGCTGTTCCTGCACTACGAGCAGGATCGCGCGACCTACGCGATCCAGGACCACTACCTGTACGGCCGCGATCTGCTGGTCGCGCCGGTGCATGCGGCCGACGTCACGCAATGGCGCGTCTACCTGCCGCAAGGCGATGCGTGGACGCATCTATGGAGCGGCACGCGCTACGAAGGCGGCCAGCATGTCGAGGTCGCCGCGCCGCTCGGCGAGCCGCCGGTCTTCGTGCGCCACGGCGCCGCGCGCGAGGCGCAATTGCTGGCGCTCGGGAAGGACGCGAAGTGAGCGCGTTTCTGCATCATCTGCTGTTCGCGGTCTGCGTAGCGACCGCGACGTTTACGCAGAGCCTGACCGGCTTCGCGTTCGGGCTCGTGCTGCTCGGCCTCGTCGCGGTGTTCCATCTCGCGCCGTTGCCGGTCGCGGCAAATGTCGTCACGATGATGATACTGGCCAATGCCGCGATGCTGGTGCGCCGCGTACCGGCCCTGCCGCGCAGCCTGCTGGTGCCGTCGTATGGCAGCAGCCTCGTCGGCGTGGCGATCGGCGCGTGCCTGCTGGCGTGGCTGTCGGACAACGCGATCGGCGCGGTGCGCTTCGCGCTCGGCGTGGCGATTCTGGCGTGCAGCGTGCTGCTGGTCGTGCAGACGAAGCCGCGCGCGCAGCTCGGCTCGACCGCCAGCTTCGTGTTTTACGGCGGTATTTCGGGCGTAATGGGCGGCGTGTTCGCGAGCGCGGGTCCGCCGATGGTGTTTCATCTGTATCGCCAGCCGCTCGATCGCATCGTCGTGCGCGATACGCTGGTGTTGCTGTTCGCGATCAACGCCGTGTTGCGGCTCATCATCGTGCTGGCCCAGCACCGTTTCGACGCGGCTTCGGTGGCGTTGAGCCTCGAGGCGCTGCCGGTCGTGCTGGTCGTCACCTGGCTCGCGCGCCGGTATCCGCCGAACTGGTCTCCGGTCGCGGTGCGGCGCGTGGTCTTCGTGCTGCTGGCGATCGCGGGCGGCAGTCTCGTCGCGCCGGCTATCACCGGCGCCGGCACGGCGGCGCACGCGAAGACGGCGGCGCTTATTTATCAATCTGGCAACCTCACGGCTTGAACATGGTGCAACGAAAACTCAAACAACTCAGCGAATTGCGCAGCCAGCGCTGGCTCGCGCCCGACGACATGCGTTCGTTCGCGCATCGTCAGCGCCTGCAGCAGATGGGGTTGCGCCGCGAGGAATTCATGTCGCGCCCGGTGATCGGCATCATCAATACGTGGAGCGATCTGTCGCCGTGCCATGCGCATCTGCGCGAGCGCGCCGAAGCCGTCAAGCGCGGCATTCTGCAGGCGGGCGGCATGCCGTTCGAACTGCCGGCGATGTCGCTCGGCGAAGTGATGGTCAAGCCGACCACGATGATCTACCGCAATTTTCTCGCGATGGAAACCGAGGAATTGCTGCGCTCGCTGCCGATCGACGGCGCGGTGCTGATGGGCGGCTGCGACAAGACCACGCCCGGCCTGATGATGGGCGCGCTGTCGGCGGACCTGCCGTGCATCTTCGTGCCGGCCGGCCCGATGCTCAGCGACCGGCATCGCGGCCAGGTGGTCGGCGCGGGCACGCACACGAAGAAGTTCTGGGACGAATACGTGGCCGGCAATATCGAGCAGCCCGAATGGATTTCGCTCGAAGCGCGCATGACGCGCGCGCCCGGCACCTGCAACACGATGGGCACGGCCAGCACGATGACCTCGATCGTCGAGGCGATGGGCTTCACGCTGCCGGGCGCGACGAGCATTCCGGCGATGGACGCCTCGCATACGCGGATGTGCTCCGCGAGCGGCGAGCGCATCGTCGGAATGGTCTGGGAAGACCTGAAGCCGAGCCGCTTCTTCACGCACGAGTCGGTCGAGAACGGCATCGTGACCTACATGGCGCTCGGCGGTTCGACGAACGCGGCGATTCATACGATCGCGATCGCCGGACGCGGCAACGTGCCGCTCACGCTCGACGACATCGAGCGCGTCGGCAAGCGCATTCCGGTGCTGGCCGACGTGTTTCCGTCCGGCCAGCGGCTCATGGAAGACTTCTATTACGCGGGCGGCATCCCGGCCTTGCTGGGCGTCGTGAAGGCGCATCTGTCGCTCGACTGCATGACCGTCACGGGCGCGACGCTCGGCGAGAACCTCGCGCGCTTCGAAGCGGGGCAGCGTCCGCAGGGCGAGGACGCGATCCGGCCGCTGACCGATCCGGTCAGCGAACGCGGGGCGCTCGGCGTGCTGCGCGGCAATCTCGCGCCGAGCGGCGCGGTCATCAAGCCGAGCTCGGCGAGTCCGCATCTGATGAAGCATCGCGGCCGCGCGCTCGTGTTCGATTCGATCGCCGAGATGAACGCGAAGATTCACGACCCCGCACTCGACGTCGACGCGGACACCGTGCTCGTGCTGCGCGGCGGCGGCCCGGTCGGCGCGCCCGGCATGCCCGAGTGGGGCAACCTGCCGATTCCGAAGAAGCTGCTCGCGGCCGGCGTGCGCGACATGGTGCGCATCTCGGATGCGCGCATGAGCGGCACCCACTACGGCACCTGCGTGCTGCACGTCGCGCCCGAAGCGGCGGCGGGCGGACCGCTCGCGCTGATCCGCACCGGCGACACGATCGAACTCGACGTGGCAGCCGGCCGCCTCGACGTGCTGCTGACCGACGACGAACTGGCGCGCCGCCGCGCCGACTGGCACGCGCCGCCGAAGCCGCGCAAGCGCGGCTATATCCGCCTGTACGTGGAGCATGTTTCGCAAGCGGACAAGGGCTGCGACTTCGACTTTCTGACGGGCTTCGAAGAACCCGTCGAGCCACCCATTTTCTAGGACGCACATGATGAGCAACCGAAGCAAGCAGGACCCGTCGCGCAACGCGTTTCGCGACGCGCTGAAGCGCACCGCGGACAGCACGATGCGCGCGCATCCGCTCGGCACCTGGCTGATGTCCGGCGCGGCGTCGACCGCCGAAGCGCTCGGCCACGCTGGTTTCGACTGGCTGCTGATCGACATGGAGCACGCGCCGCTCGAATTCACCGACGTGCTGCATATGCTGCAAGCCGTCGAATGCGGCGGCGCGGCGTCGATCGTGCGCCTCGCGCGCAACGACGCGACCCTCGCGAAGCGGGCGCTCGACATGGGCGCGGCCACGCTGATGTTCCCGTATGTGCAGAGTCCCGAAGAGGCGCGCGCGGCCGTCGCCTCGATCAAGTTCCCGCCGCTCGGCACGCGCGGTTTCGCGGCGATGCATCGCGCGAGCCGCTATGGCACCTGGAGCGAGTTCGGCAAGCGCGCCAATGAAGCGACCGCCTGCATCGTGCAACTCGAAACACCCGAGGCCATTACGCGGCTCGAAGAGATCGCGGCCGTGCCCGGCGTCGACGCGCTGTTCGTCGGGCCCGGCGATCTGTCGGCGGCGATGGGCAAGATCGGCAATCTGGCCGATGCGGACGTGCGCGCCGCGCTGGCCGATTGCGCGCGCCGGGCGAACGCGATCGGCATGCCGATCGGCATCGTCGGGCCGACGCCCGAGATGGTCAGCGAGTTCGTCGCGATGGGCTACGACTACGTGGCGATCGCGTCCGACCTCGGCATGATGATGCGCCAGGCCGGCGCTTTCATCGCCGCGCTGGACAAGGTTCAGGTCAGCGCCAACGCGGGCGGGCCGTACTAACCATGCCAGGCACTCCGGAACTGTTCGCGCTGCGTAGCGACGCATGGCAACTGCGCATCGCGCCCTCGCTCGGCGGCGCGATCGTCGATGCGCGCTGGCATGGCCGCGATGTGCTGCGCCCGATGCCGGACGCCGAGCTTTCGGCACGCAACGTGCGCAAGAGCGCATGCTATCCGCTCGTGCCGTTTTCGAATCGCATCGCGTTCGGCGCGTTTCGTTTCGGCGATACGCAGTACACCTTGACGAATAACCTGGCCGGAATCCAGCACGCGATTCATGGCGTCGGTTTTCAGCAGCCCTGGCAAGTGACGGAGAGCGAGGCGAGCGCGCTCGACATGCGGCTCGTGCACACGCCCGACGAACACTGGCCGTTCGCATTCGACGCGCGGCAGCGCATCGAGATCGACGGCGACGTGCTGCGGCTGAGCCTGCGCATCGTCAATACCGGCGCCGAGGCCGCGCCGTGCGGCGCGGGCTGGCATCCGTTCTTTCCGCTCGATACGGAGGCGGGGCCGACCACGCTCGCGACCGGATGGGCCGCGATGCTGGTGACCGACGCCGACGATCTGCCGTGCGCGAGCGTGTCGCCGTCCGCGTTCGGCGCGCTCGACGACACCGTCGTCGACAACTGCTTTACCGGCTGGAGCGGTGCCGCGACGATCGACACGCCGCATCACCGGATCGCGATTGCAGCGGGCGACACGCTGCGCTGTGCCGTGCTGTTTCGCCCGGCCGGGCAGCCGTTTTTCGCCTTCGAGCCGGTGAGCCACGCGAACAACGCGCTGAACGGCAACGCGCCGCCGATGCATGTGCTCGCGCCCGGCGACGCGCTCGAGGCGCACATGTCGATCGCATTGCAGGCACTTCCGGCCACATTCGCCGCCTCATTCGGCAACAGGAGACAAGCATGAATTCAAACCGTCCGCTGTATCCGGCGCTCGCCAGACAGGTGACGTTCATATCGGGCGGCGCGTCGGGCATCGGCGCGGCCCTCGTCGAAGCGTTCTGGGAGCAGGGCGCGCAGGTGGCTTTCTGCGATCTCGACGAAGAAGCCGGCCACGCGCTCTGCGAGCGCCTCGGCAACGCGGCGCCGAGCGCGGCGGTCGAGCGCCTGCGACCGTGGTTCGCGCGCTGCGACGTGCGCGACATCGACGCCTATCGCGCCGTGCTCGACGTGGCGGCGCGCCAGCTCGGGACGATCCGCACGCTGGTCAACAACGCGGGCCGCGATACGCGCCATGCGCTCGACGATCTCTCGGTCGAGATGTGGCACGAGATGCTGGCCGTCAATCTGACGCACCACGTGTTCGCGACGCAGCGCGTGGCGCCCGGCATGCGCGAGGCGGGCGGCGGCTCGATCATCAATCTCGGCTCGATCTCCTGGCTGCGCGGGCGTCCCAACCTGATCGGCTACACGGCTTCGAAGGCGGCGATTTCGGGGATCACGCGCACGCTCGCACGCGAGCTCGGCGAGCACGGCATCCGCGTCAACGCGGTGCTGCCGGGCGCCGTCGTCACGCCACGGCAGACGGCGCTGTGGCGCGATCCCGCCGCCGATCAGCAGTTTCTCGATTTGCAGTGTCTGAAATATCGCGTCGTGCCCGAGCATGTCGCGGACGCTGCGTTGTTTCTCGCAAGCCCGCAGGCGATGGCGATCACGGGACAGAACCTGGTCGTCGACGCGGGACTCGCTCAGGTGTCGGTAGTCGGATAGGAGGGTAGCGGCGGTTCCCGTGCGTTCAATAGGTAAGCAGACCCGAAGTAAAAAATAAACATCTCTGGAGATCTCTGATGCTTTACACGAAAAAGCGCCTGAAAAAGGGCGCGCGGGTACGCTCGTGCCTGCGAAATGGATTAATGTTCTCAGCGCTTGCGGCGGCGGGGCATTCCACCGCGTGGGCGCAATCGACGCTGACGCTGTATGGGATCGTCGATTCGGCCTTGCAGTACGGCAAATTCAACGACAACGTGAGCCCGACGGCGATGGCCGCGAGCGGCAACCTGCAGGCCTCGCGCTTCGGCTTTCGCGGCAGCGAAGACTTGGGCGGCGGCTACCGGGCGAACTTCCAGCTCGAAACCGGCTTCAGCACGTATACGGGTGTGGCCGGCGGCTCGACGCTGTTCAATCGCGGCGCGTCGGTCGGGTTGTCGAGCACGCAGTACGGCAGCGTCGACGCGGGCTACATGTATCTGCCGATTTACTGGGTGTTTCTGGCTTCGGACGTCTCGACCTACGGTCTTTCGAATCCGGCCGCGATCATGTCGCTGGAACACTCGTCGACGCTCGGCAAGTCGGGCACGGGCGGCTTCTATCCGAACGCCGTGCGTTACCGCACGCCGAACTACTACGGGCTGTCGAGTGAAATCGGTTATTCGTTCGGCTCGCAGAACGCTTCGGGGCAGACGGCCGACGGCCGCAACGTCGGCATGAACGTGATGTACCAGCGCTTCGGCATGATGCTCGGCTACGCGGTCAATCGCTACCAGTACTACGCGAACACGACCACGCTGACGCCGTCGTCGCAACTGACGCAGGTCGTTGCCGCAACGTATGGCTATGGCGGCAACTTCATCGGCACCAACTACGTCTATTCGAAGCGCACCGATTCGACCAACTGGTTTGCGTCCGCGTTTCTCGTCAACGCGAAGATTCCGGCGGGCCACGGCGACATCGAACTCGGTGTCTCGCGGCGCATCCAGAGCGCGAATGCGCGCGCGATGGCCTATGACGTGGGCTATGTGTACTTCCTGTCGAAGCGCACGCAACTGTATGGCTATGCTTCGATGATCTCGAACAATAGCCATTCGAATCAGGGGTTCGGGCTGCTGAACCCGAATTATGCGACGGTGACGCCGGGCTTCGATCCGTGGGTGGTGACGGCCGGCTTGCGCACGTCTTTCTGAGTTTCGCATGCGCTGAGCGAAGTCGCGACGACACGCGCAACGCGCATCGAATCGTTTTTTATCAAGCAAGGAGAAGGGTATGAATGCACCGCTTAGATACGGCGTGATCGGCGCCGGGATGATGGGACAGGAACACCTGCGCAATATCGCGCTGCTGCCGAACGCGGTCGTCACGGCACTGGCCGATCCGCATGCGGAATCGATTGCCGGCGCGAAGCAGGCGGCCGGGCGCGACGACGTGAAGGTGTTCGCGGACTATCGCGATCTGCTCGCGAGCGACGCTTGCGACGTGCTCGTCGTGGCGACGCCGAACGATACGCATCGGGCCGTGCTCGACGATATTTTCGCCGCGCCGAAGGCTTTCCCGACGCTGGTCGAAAAGCCGCTGTGTACCTCGATGGAAGATTGCCGGCATCTGGCCGCCGCCGCGAAGGCGCATCGCGCGCCGCTGTGGGTCGGCATGGAGTACCGCTACATGCCGCCGATGACGGCGATGATCGACGAGATTCGCGCGGGCACGATCGGCGATTTGCGGATGTTCTCGATTCGCGAGCATCGTCATCCGTTCCTGACCAAGGTCGGCGACTGGAACCGCTTCTCCGAGCGCACGGGCGGCACGCTGGTCGAGAAGTGCTGCCACTTCTTCGACCTGATGCGTCTCGTCGTCGGCGACGAAGCCGTGCGCGTGTTCGCCTCGGGCGGCGCCGACGTCAACCATCGCGACGAGCGTTATGACGGCAAGACGCCCGATATCATCGACCACGCCTATGTGATCGTCGAATTCGCAAGCGGCCGGCGCGCGAGCCTCGACCTCTGCATGTTCGCGGACGGCGAGTATTGGCAGGAAGTCTTTGCGGCGGTCGGCGACCAGGGTAAGGTGGAGTGTCTCGTGCCGGGCGCAAGCAAGCACTGGCCCGGCCGCGGCGAGCAGCAGGCCGAACTGGTGGTGAGCCCGCGCGATCCGAAGGGGCCGGTGCGGCGCACGGTCGAGGTCGACGAGAAGTTGCTCAGCATCGGCGCGCATCATGGCTCGACGTATTTCGAGCATCTCGGGTTCCAGCGCGCGGTGCTCGAAGGCAAGCCGGTCGAAGTCTCGTTGCAGGACGGTTTGAAGGCCGTGATGATCGGCTTGGCGGCCGAGCAGTCCATCAAGGAAAATCGCGTGATCGAGATTCCGAAGCTGGATTGAGGCTGTGCATGGCGGCTGTGGTGAATGACGGCCATGGATCGCGGCAGTAAATCATGGCTGTGAGTCATGGCTGTGAGTCATGGCAGTGAATCCGCTGCCGTGAAACGAAGCCATGAAAGACCAGCCGTCATCTCGTTGACCAGGCCGCGCGGGCGCGGATGCTGCGCAGGCATCCGCGCCCGCCGTTTCGTTACCGGGTAATCAATTCAAGTGAATGGAAATAGCGATGACTCAAATTTTGCGCTGGGGCGTATTGGGCGCCGCGAAAATTGCCGATAAGCGCGTGGTGCCCGCGATCCGGAATTCGGGCAACGCCCGCGTCACCGCCGTCGCGAGCCGCGATGCCGCGCGCGCGCAAGCATTTGCGCGGCAGCATCAGATCGATCAGGTGCTCGACAGCTACGAAGCAGTGGTCGAGAGCGACGACGTCGACGCCGTTTATATTCCGCTGACGACGGCGCATCACTTCGAGTGGTGCAAGAAAGCACTGGCGGCCGGCAAGCACGTGCTCTGCGAAAAACCGATCGCGCTGCGAGCGGACGAGGTCCGCGAACTGATCGCCTTGCGCGACGCGACGGGGCTCGTGTGCGCCGAGGCATTCATGGTCGCGCATCATCCGCAATGGGCCTTCGTGCGCGACAGTCTCGCGCAGGGCCTGTTGGGAGAACTGAAGCGCGTCGAAGGATGCTTTACCTATTTCAACGACGACCCCAACGCATTTCGCAACAACCGCGAACTCGGCGGCGGCGGCGTGCGCGACATCGGCGTTTATCCGGTGGTCACGACGCGCATCGCAACGGGGCTCGAACCGACTTCGGTGCAGGCGGATGTGGTGATCGATCCGCGTTTCGGCACCGATTGCTTTACGAGCGGCACGCTGGAGTTTCCCGGCTTCTCGATGCAGTTCTACTGCGGAACCCAGCTAGCGCGCCGGCAGGAAATGGCGTTTCATGGCACTCATGGCTGGATGAGTCTCGATGCGCCGTTCAATCCGGGCGTCTATGGTCCGTCCGTGGTGCGGCATCGCGACGATCGCACCGGCGAGACCCACATCACCACGTTCGACGGCGTCGATCAGTATCAGTTGATGGTGGAAGATTTCGCGCGGACGGTTTTCGGCGAGCAGGAGGACGTGGCCTTTTCGCTCGAAAGCTCGCTGAACAATCAGGTGATTGTCGACCAGATCCTCGCCTAGCGATGCGGGCTGCACACCCGGCGTGGCGCGCGAGCGCCCATGCCTTGCATGACAGGCTTGCGCCACTCGCACCATTCGCGGCAGCGGCTTGCGCTGCGCCGTCCATCCGCTGACAGGAGAAAGCGCCCCATGACTGCACCGTTGCAAATCGGCCTGATCGGCTACGGCTTCTCCGGCCAGTTCTTTCATGCGCCCGTGATCGCGCATAGCGGCGCGGCGCGACTGACCGCGATCGCGACGAGCCAGCGCGAACGTGCCCAGGCCGACTACCCCGAGGCGGCGATCGTCGACGGCCTCGACGCGCTGCTCGCGCTCGACGCCGTTGAATGCGTCGTGATCGCGACGCCCAACGACACGCACTTCGACCTCGCGCGCCGCACGCTCGAGTACGGCAAGCATGTACTCGTCGACAAGCCCGTCACGCTGACCGCCGCCGAGTCGCGCACGCTCGCGGCCATCGCGAAGCAGCGCGGCCTCGTGTTTGCGCCGTTCCACAACCGCCGCTGGGACGGCGACTTCCTCACCGTGCGCGAACTGGTCGCGAGCGGCGAGCTGGGCCGCATCACGCGCTACGAGTCGCATTTCGACCGCCTCGGCCTGGGCGCGCGCCAGGCTGCCGCGCGCAGCGGCGGCCTGCTCTATGGCCTCGGTCCGCATCTGATCGATCAGGCGCTCGCGCTGTTCGGCGCGCCCGAGTCGGTCACAGCGTTCGTCCAGACGCGCCGCGAGCAGCCGGGTGCGCCCGATTATGCTCACCTCGTGCTGCGTTACCCGAGCCACGACGCTGTGCTGCATGCCAGCGCGCTCGCCACGTATGTGCCGCGGTTCGCGATTCATGGCACGCGCGGCAGCTATCTGAAGCACGGGTTCGATGCGCAGGAAGCGCAACTCAAGGCCGGCTTGTACCCGGGCCAGCCCGGTTTCGGCGAAGGTAACGGAGTCGGCCAGTTGCATGTGTTGCGCGACGACGGCCAGCCGGCCGACCGCGAAGTGCCCAATGCCGCCGGCAATTATGCGGATCTGTATCGCGCGCTTGCGGCGGCAGTTCGCGAAGGCAAGCCGTTCCCGGTGAGCCCGCAGGACGTTATCGACGTCATGACGCTGATCGACCTCGCGATGCAAAGCGCGAGGGAAGGCCGCACGCTGCCATTCGTGCGGCAGGCCTGAGGCGGCTCTTTCGCGGGCGCTTTCTTGCATCTACGTTGCGCCCGCGTTGCGGCTGCATTGGCGGTTGCCGCCGCGAGCTTGCGGGCTTGCTATCTTGCAGACGGCAGCCGCTCGCGTCTCCGACGGAGATAGCGGCGGCGTATCGCATAACGTCATTGCATTATCGTCAATACAGATTTTCTGTCTTTGATAACCGGTCTTTTATCGAATTCAAATTGAGTTCGACAGTACTGTCTCTCTCCCGCTGAGCAAGCTTCTCGCGAGTTCGTCGCGCATCGATGCAGGCACTCGGCATTCACGCGCATATCCGCATATTTGCACGAACGGTTCCGTTGGAATGCGCGGTTTGCGCACGGCCGTCCCCCTACAATTAGCGCACCCATAGCGCTGAACCGCCCGCCGGATCGGCAAAGCCACAAGGCATTTCCCGTTGGGTACGAGGCCGCTGTGCGCCGCTTTTTTCACCGCACGCACGGGCCGCTATTCGCATGAGTCCGCACTCGCGGACTCGCCGCCGCATTGATGGAGATATTCGCTTTGACACCTGCGCCCATTGTCCGCCTGCTCGAAAATCGATGGTTTGGTTTGCTGGCACGTATCGCTCTGACCTTTCCGTACTGGACAAGCGGTATTGCGAAACTACTCAATCTGAAGGGCGCATTGGCCGAGGCTCACGCCCTGGGTCTGCATCCTGCCGTACCGATCATCGCGGTGACGATCTTTATCGAACTCGGCGCTTCGCTGGCCGTCATCAGCAGCCGCCTGACCTGGCTCGCCGCCGGCGCGCTGGGCGTATTCACCGCCAGTGCCGCCGCAATCGCTTATCCGTTCTGGGCCGACCCTGATACCATCGTGCGCTTCACCGACCGTAACGCCTTCTTCGAGCATATCGGCCTGATTGGCGGCTGCGTGCTCGCATCGATATTGGCCGATCGGGAGCATCGGCAGTAAAGGGCGTCGGCTCGGGCGAGCGCATCGGGGCGGTTTTTTCGCGGAGATGTCCACGGATAGGCCGCCAGCGCATGCGATGTGCCCGCGCCTTCGCACGATGCGCTCCTTCGGTTGAGCCTGCCTTGCCTGTATAGATTCCCCACGCAGTAGATCCGATGCAGCGAATGATGATCGCGGCGTATCGCCGCTCGTCGTTTCGCTGCAGCTTCCCATTGATAGGGTTTCAAGGAAAACAACCATGGTCCAAAAATCGACGGAACCGAACATGACCCATGCGGCCGGTGCTCCCGTCAGCGACAACGTCAACATTCAGACGGCCGGCCCGCGTGGCCCCGCGCTGCTGCAGGACGTCTGGCTGATCGAGAAGCTTGCGCATTTCGATCGCGAGGTGATCCCGGAGCGCCGCATGCATGCGAAGGGCGCGGGCGCTTACGGCACGTTCACGGTGACGCACGACGTCACGCGCTACACGAAGGCGAAGATGTTTGCGGAAGTCGGCAAACAGACGCCGCTGTTCGCGCGCTTCTCGACGGTGGCCGGCGAACGCGGCGCGGCGGATGCCGAGCGCGACATTCGCGGCTTCGCGCTGAAGTTCTATACCGACGAAGGCAACTGGGACATGGTCGGCAATAACACGCCGGTGTTCTTTTTCCGCGACCCGCTGCGGTTCCCCGATCTGAACCACGCGATCAAGCGCGATCCGCGTACCGGCATGCGCAGCGCCGAGAGCAACTGGGACTTCTGGTCGCTGCTGCCCGAAGCACTGCACCAGGTCACGATCGTGATGAGCGAGCGCGGTATTCCGCGTACGTTCCGCCATATGCACGGTTTCGGCAGCCACACCTATAGCTTCATCAATGCCGAGAACGAACGCACGTGGGTCAAGTTCCATTTCCGCACGGAGCAGGGCGTCGAGAACCTGAGCGATTCGGAAGCGGAAGCACTGATTGCCAAGGACCGCGAGACGCATCAGCGCGATCTGTTCGACAGCATCGAGCGCGGCGATTTTCCGCGCTGGACCTTGCTCATTCAGGTCATGACGGATGCGCAGGCCAAGGCATTCCAGTTCAATCCGTTCGATCTGACGAAGGTGTGGCCGAAGGGCGACTATCCGCTGATCGAAGTCGGCTATTTCGAACTGAACCGCAATCCGGAGAACTTCTTCGCCGAAACCGAGCAGGTCGCGTTTTCGCCGTCGAACATCGTGCCCGGTATCGGCTACTCGCCGGACAAGATGCTGCAGGCGCGCCTCTTCTCGTATCCGGATGCGCAACGCTACCGGCTCGGCGTGAACTTCAACCATATCCCCGTCAATGCGCCGAAGTGCCCGTTCCATAGCTATCATCGCGACGGCGCGATGCGCACCGACGGCAACCTCGGCGGCACGCCGTCGTACTGGCCGAACAGCAAGGGCGTCTGGATCGATCAGCCGCAACTCAACGAGCCGCCGCTCGAACTCGACGGCGCGGCCGCTCATTGGGATCATCGCGTCGACGAAGATCACTATCAGCAGCCGGGCATTCTCTTCAGAAGCATGAATGCGGCGCAACGGCAGACGCTGTTCGATAACACGGCGCGGCAGCTTGCCGGCGTGTCGAAGGACATTCAGCAGCGTCACATCGGCAATTGCGCCAAGGCCGATCCGGACTATGCCGCGGGTATCGAAGCGGCGCTTGCACGACTCGCGAGCGAGAAGAAGTAACGCGTTGGCGGGGCGTGCCGTCATGACCGGTTGCCGCTGTTGTGCATGCCTTGCATGTGGCGGTGCGAGCGGCGCTTTGAACGGGAAGCGACGGGAAGCGGGCAGCAAGCAGTACGTTGCCGCGTTCCCGGCCGGTCAGGCGGATTGTATGCGTCGCGCATGAAAACAGATGCGATCCTGTATGATCGCATCTGTCTAGCAGGACAAATGCTGGATGCGAGAAAGATTAGTCGTTTGTTTTCTTGCAGGTAACCTCACATAATAAACCCGCTCCACGGCGAATTCGAAGAGAGACCGCGGCGCTGGATCATATGAATGTTGTGTATCGGACATCAAAGGCATTGTTGAGAGAAATGCGGTGCCGGAAGCATGAAGTATGGCTGCAAGGTGGTGACTGAAAACTCGTCGCGGACCGCGGTTTCTCCAGAACGCATCTGAAGGACCATTGTGACAGACACTTCCGCGAATCCACTTTGGGATGATTTGCGTATCGTCAAAGCTATCGCAGAGGGCGGCAGCCTCGTTGCCGCCGCAACAGCGCTCGGGCTCAACCATTCGACGGTTTCCCGGCGGCTCTCCGCGGTCGAACGGGCCTTGGGCGCCGTGTTGTTCGACCGGCGCCGCAGCGGCTACGGGCCGACCGCGGCGGGTGAAGAAGTGATTGCGTTGGCCAGTCGTATCGAGCTGGATATTCTTAGTATGACGAAGCGCGTGTCCAGCCACGCCGACAGTCAAAAAGGCAATCTGCGCATTACGACCAGCGATGCGCTCGTGCGGGATTTCGTTATCCCGATCGTCGCGGATTTCCGCACTCGCAACCCGGGTGTGCAGATCGAGATGATGGTCGGCAACAAGCCTCTGAACCTCGCGCGCGGCGACTCCGACATTGCGATTCGAGCCACGCTGGCGCCGCCGGAAAACCTGTTCGGACGCAAGCTCGGCACCGTCGCATGGGCGATTTATGGCCGCGCGGCCGATAGCGCGAACGGCTCTCCCGCGGGCGACATCATCGATCGTCGACCGTGGGTGTCCTATTGCCGGGACTTGAGCGGGCTCAAGGCATTCAGTTTTATCGATGAACACGTCGACCCCTGCAATATCGTCTATCGAAGCGACTCTATTATCGGCGTGGTCTCCGCCATTACCGCGGGGATCGGCATCGGTCTTTTGCCCTGCATGTACGGCGACCTGGTTACCGGCATCACCCGATTGAGCCCCGTGCTACCCGAGGTATATGACGAGTTGTGGCTTCTGACGCATCCCGACATCCGCAAATCCGGCCGGGTGAGCGCGTTTATGGCGCACTGCGCCGAGGCGATCATCGGGCGGCGCGAATTGATCGAGGGCAGGGCCGTCTATCGGGGACATTCGGTTGGCGCTTCGCCGTCGCCGGGTGGTTCCCGGCTTTCATGGGTCTGATCGACGCTTTTGTGCGAATTGAATCGTACTGATCCTGAAACACCAAAACGGTATTCGCGAGCTTCATGCCGATGTCGGGAGAGTTTCGGATTCCCTATCGAAATGCCGGAGCCATCCGTCACGCAGGCGCAATCAGATGACGGATTCGCGGCGCCTCGGTGCCGATATGAAATTGCCGGGCGGTTTCCTCGCATTCGCGGTCGGCGCGCGTGACACGTTCGTGCTGGCGCAAATGTTCGATCCAGCTCTCGACGACGAAGGTCTCGACGAACAGACCCGCCTGCGCCGCATCTTCATACAACCCCCAGGAGAGGGCGCCGCCACGGCGCCGGCTGGCTTGCAGCCGTGCCATCGCATGCGTGAAGTCGGCGGAACTCGCCGGCGCGATGCGATACTCGATCGTGACGAGCACCGGACCGCGATCGTTCTGCATGTCGCCTTCCACATGCGGCGCGGGCCAGTCGGCCGCGGGTGTGAGGTCGAGCTTCGCGGCGGCGTCGAGCGGGAAACGCAAGGCGAGCAACTGCGCGATGCCGAGCGCCGCGCCGGCCGCGAGCAGTGCTACTTGCACGCCTGCATGCGCGGCGACCCATCCCCAGAAGGTCGAACCCGCGGTCATTGTGCCTTGCGAGACGAGCATATAGAGCGCGAGCGTACGCGCCTTGACCCAGGCGGGCGCGGCCATCTGCGCCGCGCCGGTGAGCGACGACATGATCGTGATCCATGCGACGCCCGCCGCGAACATGACCGGCGCGGCCATGGCAAAGGTCGAGGCCATGCCGAGCAATGCAGTCGCCGCCGCGAACAGCAGCGACGCGGCGAGCATCATCGCGTTGCACGAAATCCGTCCGGAGAGCACGCGCAGAAGCAATGCACCGGCGATGGCGCCGAAGCCGAGGCAGGCGAGCAGCGCGCCGTAGCCGATGGAGCTCAAGCCGAGATCGCGCCGGCCGATCACCGGCAGCAAGGCCCAGAGCGCGCTCGCAAATACGAAGAACGCCGCGCTGCGCAGCAGTACCGTCAGCATGGCGGGCGACTGCCGTGTGTAACGCACGCCGGCTTGCAAGGCGCCGAGAAAGTGTTCGGCGGGCAGGCCCGATTTGCGCGGCGTGCGTTGCCAGCGCAGCAGCACTACCGCGACGCCGATGCTGGATAGCGCATTGAGCGCGAAGACCGCCGCCGGGCCGCCGGCGGCGGCGATCACGAGGCCGCCCGCGGCCGGCCCGATCGCGCGTGCGATATTGATGCCGAGGCTGAGCAGCGCAATCGCGCGCGGCAGGCTCGCGGGCGGCACCAGTTCGGGGATGGTCGCCTGGAAAGCCGGTGCGCTGAGCGTCATGCCGGTGGCGATTGCCGCGACCATCGCCAGCAGCAGCCACGGGGTGCACAGGCCGGCGAACGTAAAGATCGAGAGCAGGGCAGCGCCGGCCACCATCCACCATTGCGTGGCGAGCAGCAGCCGCCTGCGGTCGACGATGTCGGCGAGCGCGCCGGCGGGCATCGACAGCACGAACATCGGCAGCGTGGTCGCGGCCTGCACCGCCGCCACCAGCAGCGGGTCGCGCGACAGGGACGTCATCAGCCAGCCCGCGCCGACATCCTGCATCCACGTGCCGATATTCGAAACGATGGTGGCGATCCACAGCGCCCTGAAAATAGGAATCCTGAGCGGCGGATCGGCAGCCGTATTCATGATGGGGTCTCGTTGCGGGTCAAGGCTGGGTCAAAGCCGGTTCAAGGCTGGTGCTGGCCAGCGGTATCTTCATTCGCGCGCGTCGGGCGCGGCGCAAGTCCTGTCACCTGCCCCGACGTTGTCTGCTCGCTACGGGCGTGTACGTTCGTCGCGGCGCTGGATTCGGACATCAGCCGTTTCACGGTGGGCAGCGCCTGTTCGCCGATCAGAATGCCGAGCAGGCCGACCAGGGCGATCAGCGGCGGTGCCGGCGAGCGCACTTTCAGCAGCGAATAGACGAGGCCCACGAGGAGACCGGCAGCGAGCGACAGGAGATAGGATTTCATGCAATGCTTGCCGCGGTGTTTCGATGAACGAACGACTTTGCCACAGGCGGGCTTATCGTTCAGATGAAATTCATGTCAATGCTCGAGCCAAGGCTCGAATCGGTGCATTGATTCAAGGCGCGCTGACGGCAGCGGGGCCGCATCGCGCGCCGCGCGCGCTGCTTCGTGCAGGCGTGCGGCCGTGACGCGGCCCCGTCATCAAGCGGAAATCAAGCTTGACGTTGGCGATATCAGTGCGCGCCGAGCATCGCCTTCGCGTACTCGATACCCACGCCGAATGCGCCGCCGAACTTCATGGCGATGCCGGTCGTCACGTCGTACGTTTCGGTACGTGCCCAGTCGCGTTGCAGTTCGAGCAGATAGGTGAGTGCCGTGATCGGACGCGCGCCGGCCTGGATCATCCGTGCGACTGCGCGTTCATGCGCTTCGACCGAGCCGTCGCCGCATGCATCGGTGACGACATAGACTTCGAAGCCTTGCTCGAGCGCGGAAATCACGGGGCCGTTGCAGCAAACCGACGTCCACAGGCCGGCGATGACCAGGCGGTTCTTGCCGGTTGCGTTGATACGGGCGATGAAGTTCTCGTCTTCCCATGCATTGGACGTCGTGCGGTCGGTGACTTCCGCATCCGGAAACGCGTCGGTGATTTCGTCGAAGAGCGGGCCAGCGAAGCTGTCCTTCGAGATCGTCGAGATGATCGTCGGCACGTTGAAGCCCTTGCCGGTGTGAGCAAGAATGGCTGCGTTAGCGCGCAGATTGGTGATGTCGATCGACTTCGTGTTGAATGCCATCTGCGCCTGGTGATCGATCAGGACCAGCGCGTGGTCGTTGGGGCTCAGAAGGGAAGCAGCGGGTTTGGCGATGGCTTGGATGCTCATTACTCGGTCCTCGTGGAGTGAATGGGTTGGCTGGAATTCAGCCGATGGCCTGCGAGAGACGGTTGACAGGGGGGCTGGAGGACAACCGCAAGTCATCGGCATGCGGAGGATTCTAAGTGAGCGAGTCCGCATAGGGGGGTGCAGTTTTGCGGAATGGCATGTGTAAAACTGCGGACGTTCGCATTGAACTATCGATCGAGTTCCATCGAGTGACGCATGCGCGGTTCTCTGCCTTCGATGAAGTTGCGATGCTGCGTAATCGCTTCCGCGCAATGCTTCATGAACGCATGAACCCGGCCCGACTTGCGGATGTCGGGATGCGTCAGCACCCACAATTCGTCGTAGACTCGCGGCTCGACAGGACCGATGCGCATGAGTCCGCCGAGCAGGTCGCCGTGCATGCAGGGCAGCAGGCCGATGCCGATGCCGGCCGCGATCGCCGAGGTGACGCCGACGACGGAATCGCTGCGATGGAGAATGTTTTCCGCCGGTACGTGTGCGTTGACGAAGTCGAACGCCATGAGACCGGCGAGGTTCTTGCCGTACGATACCCAGCGGCGCTGATAGAGTACTTCTCTCGACGGCGATACGCCGACGTAGTCGGCCCTGCGCCCATAAATGGCCCATGCGATGGTGGCGAGCTTGCGGCCGAACAGGTTCTCGGGCGGTGCCACGGTGGCGCGAAACGCGATGTCGGATTCGCCGCGCGCGAGATTGAGCGACTTGTTGCCGACGAGGGTTTCAATGCGCAGGCCCGCGTTGCGGCGCTGGAAGTCCGCGATGATCGGCGTGAGAAAGTCGAGCAGCAGCGCGTCGCTCGTCGTGATGCGCAGGTTGCCCGTATAGCTGTGCGCATGACCCGACACGCGCCGGGTCACGGCGTGGATGTCGGTTTCGATGCGCCCGGCCAGCGCGATCAGCTCGGCGCCCGCGCCGGTCGGCACATAGCCGTTGCGGCGCCGGTCGAACAGCACGGCTTGCAGCACGCGCTCGACGGCCGCGAGCCGGCGGCTGACCGTGGAGTGATTCATGTCGAGCACGGCGGCCGCGGCGACGAGGCCGCCGCTATCGCCGATTGCCTTGACGATGCGCAGGTCGTCCCATGAGAGCGCGTGAAGGGGATCGTTCATGATGTCCTCTGAAAAGCGGCTTCCTGCCAATAGTTCGCCGTATGTACCCGGAACTCATCGGCGAAGCCGGAACACCCGGCCGTGAGTATGCGTGATTGGCCTCAAGAACTTTTTTCATCTTGCCGACATACAGCTATCGAAACAACTATGGGAAGTTTACCAATGACGCTTACGCCAGTCGGCAATATCGGCAGCACTTCGGCCGCTTCCGTTTCGCCAGCGCAGAACCCGGGCACTAGCGCCGATAGCGGGAAGCCGCCGGCCGCGAGCAACGGCGCGGCGAATTCGAATCCCGCGAGCCATAGCGCGGGAGCGGGAACATCGGGTTCCGCCTCTTCGTCATCTTCATCCGAGTCTCCGGCCATGCGCGCGCTGAAGGCGGAAATCCGGCGCCTTCAGCAGGAACTGGCGCATCTTCAATCCCAACTGACGAAGCTGTCGTCACCCGGGGATCAGAGCGTGGCCAGCGCGCTGCGCGGTCAGGTCGCGTCGATTTCGTCGGCCATCGAGCAGGCGACGGCCGCGCTGTCCCAATTGATGCTCGGCTCCGGGAAAACCGGCGGCCTCGTGAACGAGCAGGCCTGAGCTACCGTTTGCTCGAAGCAGGGCGCGCCCTGGCCGTGCAATTGACGCACAGGTGCGCGTTTCATCGTTCGTGAGCGGATTCTAACGCGCTCTCCGAGCGCAGAAGCTCGACGAAGGCCTGCTGGACCGCCGTGCCGAGCCAGTCGCTGCGCACCGTATAGCCGACCGCGCGGCGCGCTTCGGGCAAGGCCAGTTCCAGCGCGACCAGTTCGCGCCCCGGATAGGCGTCGCGAATCTGCGCGCGCGACAACAACGTGATGCAATCGCTTTCCATCAGCATCGCCAGCATCATCGCAAGAGAACTGGTTTCGAGCACCAGCGGCGGCTTGACCGGCAACTGCTCGAAAATCGAATCGATCACCGCGCGGCGCGGCACGTTGTGCTCGGGCATGACCCAGTCGTGGCCGGCGAGATCGAGCAGGGCGATGCGCTTGCGCCTTGCCAGCCGATGCCCCTTGCGCACGGCGGCCACGTAAGGGTCGGCAAACAGCTCCGTTTCCTGCGCGGCCCCGGCAAGACGCGCCCCGCGCAAGCCGCCGATGATGATGTCGAGCGCGCCGCTACGCAATTTGCGCAGCAGATGCGCATGCGAGCCTTCTTCCACCGTGACGCGTGCGGCAGGATAGCCCTCGCGCAAGCGCTGAATGACGCGCGCGACGAGGCGTGGCGGCAGCAGCGGCAGGACGCCGATCGCCACCTTGCCGGTGAGCTGCCCGCGAGCGTACGCGAGGTCCTCGCCCGCCTGCGCGATCTCATGAAGCGCGAGGCTCAAACAGCGCGCGAACTCGATGCCGGCAGCGTTCGCCGACACGCTATGCACGCGGCGCCGGTATAGCGACACGCCGACGTTCTGTTCGATTTGCCGCGCGGCCCGATGCACAGCGGGCTGCGAAATGCCCAATGACAGCGCGGCCTCGGCCGCGGAGCCCGCGTCGGCGATCGCGATGTGGCAGCGCACCTGCGCGTCGGTGAGGCGGCGGCAGATCTTCGCCGCGTGCGCGGCCGTCGCCTGGCCCGTCAGGCCCATGACGGCACGCTCGATCTGATCGAGCATGCGGCGCACGCGCCGCTGCAGGATGAGGCCTTCGCCGGTCAATTCGCTGCCGCCGAAGCCGCGTTCGAACAGCGGGCCGCCAAAGCCCGCTTCGAGCTTGCTGATCGCGACGCTGACCGCCGGCTGCGTGCGCCCCGCGCGGATCGCCGCCTGCCCGATGCCACCGGCCTCGCACACCGCATCGAACAGGAAAAGGCGCCGCAGGCGCGCCTGATCTTCATCCGATGACGTTTCTCCTGACGCTTTCATTGGCCCTCCAGATGGCCCCGAAAAAACCCTTAGATTAACCAGAATTTATGAGCTGGGCCTCACTTCATATTGAGGCATTCAACGCTATCGAGCTTACATTAACACCCATTCCAGCAGAACATTTCCCGTCAGGAGCGCCTTCATGTCAATCGTCATCGACACGCATACTCATGCAATTTCCCCCGATAAACAACGCTATCCGATCGCTCCGGTCGGCGGCCACCAGTCGGAGTGGTCGGCGAAGCGCCCGGTCAGCTTCGAAGGGCTGCTCGCGTCGCTGGACGAAGCGGGCATCGACCGGGCGGTCGTGGTGCAGGCGTCGACGGTGTATGGCAACGACAATAGTTATGTGGTCGAGGCGGTGCGCAGCCATCCGGATCGCTTCGCGGGGGTGTTCTCGATCGACGTGCTGGCGGACGACGCCGTCTCCCAGATGCAGCGCTGGCTCGACGCGGGCCTCTCGGGCCTGCGTCTGTTCACGACCGGCAGCACGATGCCGGGGCAGGCGGGCTGGCTCGACGACGAGCGCTCGTTCCCGGTCTGGGAATACGCGCAGCGCCACAATGTGTCGATTTGTCTGCAGATGACCGCACAGGGCATTCCCGCGCTGCTGAACATGCTCGCGCGCTTTCCGGACATCCGCGTTCTGCTCGATCACCTCGCGCGTCCCGAACTGGCCGGCGGCCCGCCGTACGAAGCAGCCGCGCCGCTCTTCAGCCTCGCGCCGCATCAGGGCGTGTATCTGAAGCTCACGAATCGCACGATCGCCGAAGCCGGCCGAGGCGCGTCGACGCCCGCGGCGTTTTTCCCGCGCGTGCTCGAAGCGTTCGGCGCGCATCGCATTGCGTGGGGCTCGAATTTCCCGGCGGCCGAAGGCGCGCTGCCGCAACTGCTCGCCGACGCTCGCGAGAGTCTTGCGATGCTGCCGGCCGACGCGCAGGCCGCGATCTTCTCCGGCACCGCGCGCGCGATCTATCCGGCGCTCGCCGCCTGAAACGTCGACTTCGAATGCAACCGGGAGACCCGAACGTGAGTACTGCAACGCAACCTCTGCGCCTGAAGGCCGCACTGAAAACCTATCCGTATACGCGAGCGCTGAAAGCGGGCGAGCTGACGGACCCGGCGGTCGAACTGCTGTTCGAGGAGATCGAGCCGATCCATCGCGCGTTCGCGCCGATGGCGCGCCGCCAGGCGTTCGACGTCAGCGAACTGGCCATCGTCACGTATCTTCAGGCGAAAGCCTACGGCAAGCCGCTCGTGCTCTTGCCCGCGGTCGTGGCCGCGCGCTTCCAGCAAGGCTGCATCATCTACAACGCGGGGCGCGCCAAGCCCGACCTGAGCCATCTCGCGGGCAAGCGGATCGGCGTGCGGGCCTACTCGCAGACCACCGGCGTGTGGGTGCGCGCGATTCTCGGGGAAACCTACGGCGTGCCGCTCGACGAGATCGAGTGGGTGACGATCGAAGGCGCGCATCTGGAAGAGTATGTCGAACCCGCTTTCGTGCGCCGTGCCGAGGCCGGCAAGCAATTGCTGTCGATGCTGCGTGAGGGCGAGATCGACGCCGCGATCCTCGGCAACGATCTGCCGGGCGAGCCGGAATTCAAGCCGCTGATCGAGAATGCCGCGGCCGCCGACCGCGAGTGGTACGCGCTGCATCGTTATGTGCCGATCAATCATGTCGTTGTGGTGACACAGGCGCTGGCCGATGCGAATCCGCAAGCCGTGCGCGCGGTGTACGACCTGCTCAAACGCGGCAAGGCCGCGGCTGCCGGGCAGAGCACGGGCCAGCCCGACAAGCTGCTGTTCGGCTATGACGCACTACGCGGGCCGCTCGAAGAAACCCTGGCCTTCTGCGAGCAACAGCAATTGCTGCCGCGCAAGCTGAGCGTCGAGGAAATCTTCGCCGACAGCCTCGGCATTCTGGGCGACGCCGCGCGTTAGCGCAACGCACGTCCGCTTCACGCATCCTGAGCGAATCCGAATTCGCCGCAGTCCGTCAAGGAGACACCATGAGCTTGCCCGGCAAATCCGCCGCCGCGAAACCCAGGGAACGCCGTCCGTTCTACCTCGATCTGTCCTTCCAGGTATTGGCCGGCATGGCGTTAGGCATCGCCACGGGTTACTTCTTTCCGAAGTTCGGCATCAACCTGCAACCTCTCGGCGATGCCTTTATCCGCATCATCCAGATGCTGATCGGCCCGATCATCTTCTGTACGGTGTGCAGCGGCATTGCGGGCGTGAGCGATTTCAAGAAAGTCGGCCGCGTCGCGATCAAGGCGCTCTTCTATTTCGAAGTGGTGACGTCGATCGCGCTGGTACTCGGTCTCGTGGTCGTGAACCTGCTCAAGCCCGGTGTCGGCATGAACGTGGACATGCACAGCGTGCATTCCGCCGCCGTCGATACGTATGTCGCCAAGGCGCATCACTTCGTCACGACGAGCGAATTCCTGCTCAATGTGATTCCGCACACGGCAATCAGCGCGTTCGCCGGCGGCGACGTGTTGCAGGTGCTGTTCTTCTCGGTGCTATTCGCATTCGGACTCGCCGCGATCGGCGAGCGCGCACAGCCGGCCATGGACCTGATCGAAGCGGTGTCGGGTTCGCTCTTCTGGATCATCGGGCTCACGATGAAAATCGCGCCGCTCGCCGCATTCGGCGCGATCTCCTTCACGGTCAGCAAGTTCGGGTTCGGCACGCTGATCTCGCTCGGCAAGCTCGTGCTCGAGTTCTATCTGACCTGCGCGCTGTTCATTCTGCTGATTCTCTGGCCGATCGCGAGGGTCAACGGCTTCAGTCTGCTGCGTTTGATGCGCTATATCGGCGCGGAGTTGCTGCTCGTGATCGGCACGAGTTCTTCGGAGACGGTATTTCCGCAACTGATCGACAAGCTCGAACGGCTCGGATGCGAGAAGTCGGTGGTCGGTCTGGTTTTGCCGACGGCCTATACGTTCAATCACGACGGCACCTGCCTGTACTTCGCCGCGGCGGCGGTCTTTCTCGCCCAGGCCACCAACACGCCGATGAACTGGCACGATCAGCTGGTCCTGCTCGCGGTGCTGCTGCTCACGTCGAAAGGCGCGGCAGGGGTGTCCGGCGCGGCCATCGCCGTGCTGGCGGCAACGCTGACCGCGTCGAACACGATTCCGGTCGAATCCATCGCTCTCGTGCTCGGTATTCACCGGGCCATGTCGAGCGGATTCGTGTTCACCAACATCATCGGCAACAGCGTCGCAACCATTGTCGTGGCGAACTGGGAAAAGGCGCTCGACCGCGTTGCGCTGAGCCGCGAACTGGCGGCGGGCTTCCGGCCGGATGCGATTGCGTCCGGCCACCTGAGCCACACGAGCCACCCGAGCGGCGGCCAGGCCGGCAGTTAAAAGCACTTAAATCATCTGAAGCACTTGCCTGTCACACCAGCTGAGCCGCCGAGCCGGTTCAGCGGGTTCGACGCACCCGAAAAGAATGCAACGGATCACTTCGCGTAACGAGTTATACGAATCGGATGAGAGGTTTTTTCTCTTCATTCAATCCAGATAAATACATCGGATTAGAGACATATCATGAAAATAAAGATTTGGAGAACGATTGGAGCAGGGTTGTCGCTGGCGGCGGGCACGATGTCCGCGCATGCGCAAACCAGTGTCCAGATATACGGCACGGTAGATGGCGGCGTGCGTTACCAGAACAATGCGGCCGTTGGTGGCGGCTCGGTGGTGACGATGAATTCCAACGGCTACTACAGTTCGAACAAACTCGGCTTTCTGGGCCGGGAAGACCGCGGTGGCGGGTGGAACGCGCACGGCCGGCTGGAGAGCCGATTCAAGCTCGGCAACGGCCAGCTGGACAACACCAACG
>Ga0153951_1000108_pt1 | contig 28411 bp, 29 predicted proteins | sample TSNJ035MetaG_FD_102278 | JGI IMG/M metagenome (GOLD analysis project Ga0153951, IMG submission 102278) | Attine ant fungus gardens microbial communities from New Jersey, USA - TSNJ035 MetaG | ecosystem: Host-associated > Fungi > Mycelium > Unclassified | place: USA: New Jersey, Wharton State...
AACTTGGCGACCTCCCCTGTGGGTGCGACGGCTCCTGTCCCGTTCAGGTGTAACGAGAGACGGAGATGTACATCTGCTTCCTCATCTCCAGCCTTTTGGTTCATTGAACTCGCTACAGACTCTGTCTTCAGAAAATTCAACAGAAGCAACCGTGGTCAGCTCGACACGCTATACGATATCGCGCGGGCCTTCTCCTGGACCTGGCGGTATGATCCATGAAGGACAACAATTCTTAACGTCGCGTTCACGAAACTCATCTCAATTGAACCTGGAAGAATTTGCGCGCCGACCTGCGCCTGTATCTAGATCTGATAGCACACTTTTCTCTCGAAAGCAGCCAATGACATGATACTATTGTATTTTTTTTCGCTAATTTATCATGTGACCAACGCCCTCGACTTCAGACGATCATGTCAATTGACCTTGACTGGCTCAAACTTGACGCGTCACTTGCAAGCCATGTCGTTGACCTGCTCAATCGGCAACTTGACAGCGCAGAAAGGCCATCTTTCATTGGGCCTGTGCAAGTAGTAGCCCTAGACTTCGGATCCAATGCCCCTGATGTGGAATTGATAGACTTACGCGATATTTATCGTGACTTTCTGGAGGATGAGGATGAAGACGAACACCACCCGGTCAAAGTGACAGAGGGTGGAGATGATGATGATGACTACGAATGGGTCTCACGCCGAGCAGGGGTCAGACAAGATCCAACACCAATTGGAGGCAGTAGGCAGCACTATCTACCTTCACATGTGCGGAGCCGTTGTCACGGGACTTCTGGAGATCATATTTCTCCAAGCATGGATCCTTGGACCTCAGGATTAACCCGACCCCCAAGCTTCAGTACATATGGGATGCAGTCATTCAGTAGCGCCAGTAATGAAATCCCCTTTTACCGAAGTCCATCACCAGCAACGCCCTTTGTCATGATGCCCAGTCCTTTGCATGGACATCATACAGAACATACGCCTCAAACCGAACCGGAGAGTTCTTTAGACGAAGCTATTCCTCCACCGGCGCTTACAACTGAACCGCTCAATCCCTATCCGAACCTGCAACTCCATCTACATGTCAACTGGCAATCTAACATCCGTATATCGATACAAACGTCGCTCCTCATCAACTATCCCTCGCCTATGTTCATGTCCCTCCCAATTCGACTCTCCATAACTGGCCTTGTTTTCAACGGAGAGCTTGCTGTAGCATACGAAGGAAGGAGAAAGCGTGTACACCTATGTATCCTTGATGACCTTGATCCTTACGGACCAGCCGGTTCCCGAAGGATGTCGAACTCCTCTTTAAATTCACCAACTCCTGGTGTTGGAACGGATCAAAATACACCTCTAGAGCCCGACGATCCTATCATAGGAGGTTCTAAGTCTAGAGTTGGTGGTCTCTGCTCATCAGGTCCCGGGAATGCAGCACTTCCTTCGACCACCCCCAACATAAACAGCACTCTCTGTATGACCTCTGCTTTGGGCTTGGGCCCTCTCGGACACAATCCTACGACACATACTCGACCTGCAAAACCCGGCCTTCCCATTGGCCAGAGACTGCTGCCTTCAATATTCATCGAAAGTGAGATAGGTCAGGCGGACAAACATGTGTTGAAAAATGTAACCAGAGTTGAGAAATTCATCCAGGACGTGATCCGGAAAACGGTTGAAGAAGAGCTTGTGTTTCCCAGTTTTCATACCTTGGTTATGGACGAGAGTGGATGATTGTCACAGCTATTAGTCTTCAGCCGAAGAATCCGCTATGCTTATGCATGGTTGTCATTTCTTCCTGCATCTAGGTTGTGAGTGAGGAATTTCAATTTTGCTTTCATCATTTCTGACCTTGACGAAACAGAATGATCACATACAAATGCAGTATGAGAACTGCCGCCATACTGCTGTTATTCCACTAGTGATCATACTATAGGTTGATTGTAGCCAACACATGAATGCATAATTTGTTAAATGGTACCAATGTTCGTGCAGCTTGAGGTGGTGTAATAAGGAGAGGTATTCCAGAGTTACCCACTGAGCTTACCTTTTCATAGTCAGAGAGAGACTTGGAACAAGATATCCTAGCACAAAAATTACCAACAGGTAAGAGAACTCTTACTGAATAATGTTGCACAGCATGCAAGCATTGTCTTGTCTTCAGGACTGAAAAGAGAATATATGATGATATGTTTATGTTGCATGCAATGTGACACGACACAAAGGTGGCATCACGTCTGGGAGTTTATCCCAGATTGTAATCTCACACACTCTGATGTCAAGTGACCGCTCGAGTTGGTGGATGACTTCCCGTAGGCAGTCTAGGGAAATCAGAAGAAGTTGGACTTTAACACCAGAATTCTTGAGACGAAGTAGAAGAAGAATAGGAATGATGATTCGAATGAGGTTGCCTTCCTCGAACATCGCCAAAAAGATAACTCTTGGCAGGGTGTGACCTTTTCAGCATGAGCAATTCAGAGCTGTGGAATTTATTTCCAGAGCTGCTGAATTGATTTTTTTGTTTATTCTTCACACATTTTGGTGTGGAATTAGTTGCCTTTGCTAAGACAACATTTAGCAGCCAAGATGCAGTTTGAACTCCAACCCAATCACATCCGTGTCTGAATCTCATGCCCTTACAACTCAGCCATCTCGCCAACTGAAAGTTCCTATCATACAACAACCTAAATTGGATCATAATGGGAAATACCCTTTTGATGTGATGTAAATCAATATCCCTACACATAACTGGACTGGACTAACTTCTGTGTGAGGTTTTTCCCCCTTTCTTCATTCATGACTATCACATCTTTTCAACCATCAGACCTGTCCAGCAATGTGTCATTGAAGTAAAGGAGAACCCAGAAGAGCCGATACACCGATCCTGTAGTTCAATGAACTAAAGAGATTCAGCCTCACAATGGACAAATGAATATGCCACAAGATCAAGGAGGTATAGCTCTGTGTATGACAGGATGACCTCGAACAAGCTCAGCTTTCGGAGACAAGTGATGGTAATTGACAGTGTGAAGCAATTTCCTAAATTTGCTGAATGATAGGAGCTTTCAGTCAGTGAGATGGCTGAGTTGTAAGGGCATGAGACTCAAACGTGGATGCGATTGGGTTGAAGTTGGAACCGCACCTTGACCACTAAATGTTGTCTTAGCAAAGGCAACTAATTCCACACCAAAATGTGTGAAGAATAAACAAAAAAATCAATTCAGCAGCTCTGGAAATAAATTCCACAGCTCTGAATTGTTTTGCTCATGCTGAAAAGGTCACACCCTGCCCAGGGCAAGTTATTTTTTCCGCGATGTTCAAGGAAGGTATTAAGACGGAGTGCCGCATCGGTATTTTCGTCTTATCATTCCAGACTCTCCATCATTCCATATTGCTCCTGTAGTTTACTTCATGATTGCGCAGATACACAGTTGTTGTATTCCCATTTAAACACCACTCCTACGTAGATACACCTCGATATTGCGGTAACGTCTGAGCCTTACATTTCACTATAGAAGGCAACCTCAAATCTCATTCAAATCATCATTCCTGTTCTTCTTCTAGTTCGTCTCTCAAGAATTCTGGTGTCAAAGTCCAACTTTTTCTTCTGATTTCCGTAGACCACCTACAGGAAGTCATCCACCAACTCAAGCGGTCACTTGACATCAGAATGTGCGCCGTGTCAGAGTTTCCCCAAATCACATCACCAATGATTATGGATATAATAAATCATGACATATAATAGGACAAATCAACTCAGCGGTCACTGAAAGACTGAGGGAGTGAAAAAGTAGACTACGAGTTATAAGAACTCAGTTATTGAAAACATGGTGATGAATCCACACGAAGGTCATGGGTTTCCATATCAACACATATTATTATGATAATATATCGTATCAGATGATTTCTTTCCCAGGGAGATATTTTGGTATCTAGTATCTTGCTACTATATTATACCACTGGTGTTGGCCTACCAGTGGAGGTTCTAGACAAACCCATCCTAATCATAGCATGATCTTCCCTATTAATCAAGGTCCATTTCTCAGGCTATACTATCACCTTTGTTCTAGTGGCTGAATCAGTCATCACCGATGGAAACAGCAAATTAACAGCAAACTTTGCAAAGTTCGATAATCAGTAATTTCACAATCTATGAAGATTTGATTCCGATCAGCTATCTTTCTGATAGATTTTCGATCTCGTATGAATGAGTAGATGTGATGTGAACTGCATCCGGTGGGGGATTTTTTTAACTATGGAAGACCTGGTCAAACTCGCCATGGAAAAAGGGCTGTCTTCTCAGGGGTTTTATCTACTTATGGTAAATCAGGGTCTGTTGCAGATGAGATATCGGCTTCTCCGGAAAATTGATTTAGGCCTTATGTGGTGTATAAGAAAGCTTGGGTTCAGCACTTGCGTCGTCTTGCAATGACCCCACTCCACTCTCAAGCTGTGATACCCTACGACGTCCTCAGTGCTATATTCCAAGAATATGTGAAAGACCTTCTCAATAGCCATACAGACCGCCCACCCCGACCATCTGTGCATGAAGGACCTCTGTTGTTATCTCGTGTCTGTCGGCACTGGAGACAGGTTGCGTTATCTATGCCTGTTCTCTGGTCTGCCTTGACTATCAACCACAACGTCACCTACCCCATTATCTCTCACTACCTTACCCTCGCCCAGGAGATGCCTCTTCGTTTGTATATTACACAGTGGTCCTTTTACGAAAAGGATCCAGACAGAGGCATTCTGAATCTGCTGCTGTCGCGGGCTGGCAGATGGCAATCGGTTCACATTTTGTTCGATGAAGATACGGCTTTGGAAGTCCTCCGTAGAGTTGATGCGCAAAATTGTGAAAAAATAGTATTTGGAGCTTTAGAAGAGGCAAAAATCGAGGGACAAATCTTTGTGTCCGCGGAGACTTCCAAGAAACTTTTATCCCTTTTTCTTGACAGAGAACGGTTCCCTCGCCTCCGCGGACTGGACTGGTCGCTGGACCTGAGTTTCGTGGACAACTCTCTTTCTTCAAGAGGGGGATCTAGCATCAATTGGGAAGGGCTCAGCTATCTAAAACTCACTTTTCCACCTCCTATAGCGGCATGCTTAGGACTTCTTCGACAGTGCCACAACCTTCGGGATCTGAATGTTGATTTCCGGAATTGTTATGGCAGCCCTATGTCCTACTTGAGATGTTCCCCTTTAAATCACCTGAACAACACGCTGGTAACACCGCCGAGCTCCTTTCGCGAGTTGACAGTCTATGTAGGCGCGCCGTTGATAGGAAAAATTCTCAGTCGCTATATTAGTTCAAACCTCGCTTACGGCAACTGGGTTGTCAATGTTCACTTTTAAAATATACCCTGTTGTCTACTATTACAAAGTGAATGAATAATGCTTACTGTTACAAAGTCTTATTTCTAGTGAGTGTTCATTCCCAGACTTTCTTCGGCTTTTCCCCCTTGGTGATTATGTAGCTCCTGATAAAAAAACTAGTGCTTTCCAACGGGAAATCATTATAATTCCAAATAGCCTTTGTCCGTTCTGAGAATAGCTTGTCTCTCCTGCAAACACCACGACACTATGAACATCAGCAGGATTACCTCCATCACAGGAAGTACAACCCCAATGATGAGATAATGATAATGGCCATTCGGGTCTGCCCACAACGACATTCCCAACAGAGATGCATTGATGGTGGATACCACCAACCAAATAACACTGGTAAGCCAAATAACCAAAATCATCGGCAAGGCCAACGGTAACGGGAATTTCCTCGAAGGCGAGACGATGAGTAAATTCGAGGTAGGCCACCAGGCGGTGGCAGTTGTGAGGTTCATGCGTTCATGGAGAGCCATCGCATGATGACATAGAGTCAACGTACATGCGAATGGATTCAAGAGGAGAGGTTTGATTTTGAGGAAGAGAGGAATGGCGACGAGGAAGGCGAAAAACGAGACAAAACATGAAATAATGATCGTGACTGTCATGATGCACTGAGAAGAGATTCTCTTCTCAGCAAGGCTTCCGTCCGAGACCCGGGGTCGTACGTCCATCGCTATGAAAAGGAAGGCGCCAGGGAAGGGGGGATGAATAGATTGCCCGGTTTATATCATATATTGGATGCTGCGGAATACAAAAACACCGGTGGCTGACAGCAAATTAAAAAAGTCCAAGTTTACTCAGAAATCACGGGTCAAGTTAAAAAAAAGAAAAACTCGATATGGTAATGTGATCACGGCAATGAGGCAGGGTTCCAGTTCTTGGCTGTGCAAAAAGGCTAAATGCTCTGGATATTCAAGAAATGATTGATTCTCGGTGTTTCAAAGCCAAAGCGCGCAAATTCTAAATAGTCGTTTCACTGTGATTGCAACGTGGTGTACTGTTCTTTGGATACATACAAATTCTAGACTACAAAACTTGTGCACTCAAGGCCAAAATCGAGAAACATGCTAAAATCTACACTACTTGATCAATATCGCAAGCAATTGAGTCTGTAAAGACTGGACAGGAATCTCAACACCTCAAACCACTTCTTCCTTTTTTCAATTAACTAGATACTGGAAAGCCCAACACTGAGTCGCTAAAGGCAAACCTCAACTCACGAGCGGCAAAGAACTCAGGCCATCGAAACGACCATCAGTGTACCACGATAGGCACACTAGCAACTTTTTCGCTGACTACCGAAATGAACAGACAAACGCGAAAGCGAACACCGTGATGTACACACAACGTTCGAGACAATTCTCATATCAAAGAAAAAAAAAATGACGGTAAGACAAACAATCCAGGGCTGCTGCTGCTCAAAAAGGGTCACCAAAATCAACCTCGAGCAGGAACACCATGCCCACTGGCACCTCCCCTTCTCGGCCTACCACCTCTCCTTCCATATCCGCCCCATCCACCAACATACGCACCGGGCCCCATCAACCCGACACCGCCCGGCTCTCCAAACGTAGCAACATTCCTCTCCCTCTCTTCTTCCCTCCTATTCCTTCCAGCACTTCCAGCACCACCCGCACCACCACGCCTTCCGCCACGTCCACCAGCACCACCCGGCCCGCCCGAAGGTGTGGACGTAGATGATGAAAGAGAATCAAAGAATGACCTTTGACGATTGTATGCAGGTTCTTTCTTCTTTTCTGACGCGATTGAGTCATTAGATGGTGTACCCCCAGATTCGGGGTCAGGTGAGGTAATCCCGTCTGTTATGGCAACAGTAGTCTCCTGGCGTGCGAGAGCAGCTTTGTTGAACTTGGCATTCATACTCTCGAAATCGAAATCCGTCGAGGGAACTTTGATCTGTTCGATAGGCTGTTGTTGTTGTCGGCCACCACCGGTTCGTTTCCCTGTACCACCACCGGCGGAATGGCCAGCACCATTTTGGGCATTGCTGACACGTAAATCTCCAAGAGCACGTTCGACGGTTTCAAGAGAAGCAGCGGCATTTTGTACAGATGCTCCACCGCCCGGACGGCGAGTTTGCCCTCCTGTTTTATTGCGTGGCTGCCGAGGTTGTTGGGTTTGCTGTGGTTGAGACTGAGAAGATGGGTGTTGTTGAGTCGGTTGAACGGGTGCTTGAACAGTTTGCGGTGATTGTTGAGTAACACTTGCAGGTTTAGATTGCGGGCCCTGACGGCTAAAATTCGGCTGCTGCCGAACTTGAGCAGGAGTTACGGATGCACTGGGAGCAGCTTGACTTGGGGTGGGATAGGGAGAGTGACTAGTGGATGTTTGACCTGGAGTCGAAGCCTGAAGAAGGGAGGAAAGCAACGTCAAATCAGCAAAACAAGGTTCATTCGGAGAAGTTGAGTATCAGAAGGAAGGCAACGGAAATTTCCACATGGGTTTTATGCGCTCTCGGGAAATTGTTTTTTTTACATCCGAATTGGATTCATCATATAGTAGGCGCGGCGACAAGGGTAAACATGAACTTACCCCTAGTACAGCGGGATCATCATGGACACTCCGTTGAGGGACAGGCTCATCCACGGCCAGATCCTTCACTTCAGAGGCTCTGAAGATAATATATTGATATGGCTCTTGCACTGGAGGTATGAATTCATTCGGTGGTCTGTCAGGGGATAAACAAGTCAACGTCTCTTTCATCAGCCTCGACGTGGCGAGCTTCCCAGGGAAGAAGAAAACAGTACACACCGACGCGACTCCGTACCCATAGAATACACTGTCGAGATCAGGACGACATTGGCGGAAAAAAAGAGAAGTGAGCACCATTGGATAATTGGATCGTCGAGGCTACAGGATCAATACCCGCCAATGTGCCTCTGTATCGCACATCAGAGTGAGAAATGAGAGAGATAGATTTTCTATCGCTGCGTCAGCACAACCCAGTCGATAAAGTGGAGCATAAAGCAGACCCAATGAAGCTGAGAGCCATGATAAAAGAGAGAAGAGAACAAAGTAAAAATTAAAAGCTGTGAGTGGAGGGAACAAGGAGGACAGAACGTTGGTGTAATTGCGTAGCCTGCGCTCAGCCTTTTGGCAGCTTACTTCATTTCAGACTCCGACACCAAGCTTTTGCCAAACAGCCAAAGATAACCCAGCTTCTGGGCTTTTCAAAAAAACTGAATCTTACACTTTTGTTTTTCGAGTCGATGCAACAATAGACATTAGTGAGTTTTCCTTGATATTATATACACAGAATAGATTCCGAATCTCCCTAGAAGTTCTTATAGGCTGTTACATGTGTCACGTCACATCCAAAACATGTCCTTGTCCTCTGCTCGTGTTCTCTATCGACATTCTCGATGTCTTGCATTTCTAGAACGTCGACTTATCTCTACAACTACCAAGCCTGAGAAAAAACTGGTTTCAGGTGCGTGGCTTTGATATAGCATGTCCCTAAGCTGACGTCAAGAAAGACACCACACCTCTATCTTCATGCCTTGAAGGAACCAAAATTGAAGGAGCCAACATTCTCAAAGGCCAAGCACCTGTTTTAGCTATGGCTGATGACCAATACCCCGAATGGCTGTGGACGATTCTTCAACCCAAGGTTTACGAAGATGAGGGACCCGGGAGCAAAGCTGAGCGACAAAAACGAAGGGCAGCGAACAAACAAAGAATCAAGGATAGAAACTTTATGTCTACACAGTGATGCAAGAGTCAAGGCATTGCTCCAGCATTTAGCTCATCTATCGAAATTAGAAAGCCATAGAATATATATTCGTGTGGAGAGGGTGCTTGCGAGCAAAAAAAAAGACTTATTGGGAAACAAGGCACGGTAGCATGACATGATGAATATGGATGTTTGTTCGGAAAGTGTGTCCAGAGCTAGTAGTAAAATTAGGTTATCTACGGTTGTCATCAAGTCTTGGCAGAACCAGGGGCTGTGGGCTGGGCACCGCTGAGATGAGGATCGATGGCCTCAGGGGGGTTAGCAGGAGCTGGAGGAGGCTGTTGCTGTTGCTGCTGTTGCTGCTGCTGTTGCTGAGGGTCAGAATAGGCTCTGAAGGGAGGCTGGGCTACCAAGGGTCTGTGGAACCGGGCGCGGAATTCATTAGCATTTGGATCTGGGTTGGGGGTGAAAGGGGCAGGATTGCCGTGCTCGTCGTGTGCCAGGGGCATGTAGGGAGGGGCAGGGGGTCCTTTCGCTGCGTGTTCTGCATAGTGGATTCGGCGCTGTTGGAGGTAAATAATTGAGAAAGCGGGCTGGAGAGAAGGAAGTACCTGGTGGTCCCAGCGGTCCCAAGCTTCTGCGATGATGGGCTCTAGAGAGGCGAGCTCGTCGTTTGTCATGTTGAGGGTGCGGAGAAGGTGCTGCTTGAGTAGAGGAGCACAGGAAAAAGAAAGAAGGAGAGTGGAGGCAAAGGTCTGACCACCGATGAGATTTGTCTGTGGAAATGGGGGCTCGTGTGAGATGGGGATGGGCTGCATGTCGTGGAGGACCTGCGAGTACTGTCCATCGCCCTGCCTGTACCCCACCTCCTCTATTGGCCCCATCATCTCCCCGCCCATCTCCAGCCCCAGCTCCCGCATCTTGCGCTCCTTGATCATCCGCCTGTGTTTTCGCTGTCGTTCTCGCGCTGCTGCACGCACCCGGTCACGTCGCGCCATTTCCTCCAGGGTCATCTCTCCCTGTTCTATCAGCGATGCATGCTGCTGCTGCTGCTGTTGTGCCTGCTGTTGTGGCGCCTGCTGCTGTTGTTGTGCCTGTTGTGCCTGCTGCTGCTGGCTCCCATCAGCACTGTAGGTTATAATGCCCACAGCTGCATTTCTGTCCCGCTCTCGTTTACGTCGCTGTCTCTCAGCTGCTTTTTCCCGCTTGATCCTCTGGCTGTCCGTTTCACCCTCGCGGGGCCGCTTCCGTGATGTCGACCCCGTTGTTGATGTCTGCATGTCGTTCTCCATTCAGATTTTTTTTATTATCTCGTACGTTGGCTGCTCGTCTGTGTGAGCCCCCAGGTGATTCCTGGTGTGACGTCCCCAACGGCCTCAACAGGTGTCCAGTGACAATATCGTGACGGTTAGTGACGGAAGGTGTTGACTTTCCTGTCACACGCGCCGCCCACACTTATCCTCCCATCAGCACCGTGTGAATATTGCGTAACATTTGATACAGTGCATTATTCTGCCCTAATTTATTTCCTCAGCATGCTTTCCCTCCCAGGTCCAACCCCAATCCACTCAACCGGTACCCCAACATGCGATTCTATGAATTCCACATACTTCTTGCAATTCTCGGGTAGTTCCTCGTAGCTCTTGATATTTCCAATCGACGTCTTCCAGCCAGGCAGCGTGATATACTCAACTTGAATCTCCCCAAGGAGGTCCAGGTCGGCTATATAAAATCATGTCAGAGAATGGCCATCTATGAAACATTGACCTGAACCTGGGAATCCTTCAAGCTCTTCTCCATTGCTTTTTTTGTAGGCTATCCCAACCTTGATCTCTTCTAATTCGTCCAGAACGTCTACCTTGGTAAGGTTGAAGCTATCATACCCATTGATCAAGCAGGAGTGTTTCAGCACGACAAGGTCCAGCCACCCACACCGTCGTCGTCGGCCAGTTGTCGTACCGTACTCCCTCCCGACTTCCTGCAAGTGAACCCCAATGTCCTGAGAGATCTTCAGGATCAATTGTATCAACAAAATCCAACGAACGCACATTCAATTGCTCAGTTGGGAAAGGGCCACCGCCTACACGTGTCGTATAGGCCTTCATTACACCGATTGTCTTCCCGATCATCTTCGGAGGGATCCCAAGGCCTGTGCACACACCACCCACCGAAGTAGAGGATGATGTTACAAATGGGTAAGTCCCAAAGTCGAGGTCGAGCATCAATGCGTTCGCCCCTTCGACAAGAATTCGTTTGCCCGCCGCTATGGCTTTATGCATGTATACAACGCTGTCCACAACATAGGGGCGCAACCGTTCAGCAAGACCTTTATAGCGTTTGATTTCGCCTTCTGTGTCGTACTCAAAGTGTCCATAGCGTTTGTATCTGCCTTCTACAAGACGACGGAACTTGGACTCGAAGGAGTCGTGCTCAAAGAGATGGTGTACTCGGAGGCCAGAACGTGAAGCTTTGCCAGAATAAGCAGGGCCAATGCCTTTCTTCGTTGTGCCAATGCTAATCGAAAGGAATTGAAGCCTTGTTGAGTATAGAGAGATAGAATCAACTACCTGGATCCTCCGAGCTCGACTTCCTTGAGCCCGTCGACGATCTGATGAAAGTCGAACACGAGATGGGCACGATCAGATATGAATAGGCGATTTGTACAGTCCAGGCCTTCCAGAAGAATGTGAGTATAGGATGTTGAGCTGATGAGTCCATCTATACCTTGTGATTGCAACGCATCTAGTTCGTCGAAGAACGAAGGTATATGGATCACGACGCCGGAACCGATAATACCTGTACATTCTGGGTTGACCAGGCCTTGAATTCATGAACAAAAATATCAATAAGCTTGCTTGGCAAAGATCGAGCGTGATTTGATAGATAGAGAGACGCACCGCTAGGAAGTAGATGAAAGGCGAAAGTGGTTGGCACCTTTTCAGGACCAATGGGAACAACGATAGTATGCCCAGCATTGTTTCCACCAGCACATCTAGCGCAGATATCTACTTCTGCAGATAAGATATCTACCAGTTTCCCTTTCCCTTCGTCCCCCCATTGCGATCCGAGAACGACCGTCACTGAGAGGGGGAAAGTCAGGATAGCGTTATCGGTAAGCTTTGCGATGGAACATACCGCTCATATTTAGAGCTGACGACGGAAGTGACGTTTGAAAGAGTGATCAGAACTAAGTCGTTGCGATTATCTTCCTCTCTCCTCTCCTCCCCAAGGAAATCAGAAATTGATCCCAACTTCTCGGCTATACCCGAGTACCTGAGTTGAGTAATCAGTCTAGCTTGAGACAGAGGAAGAGAGATGCCGACATTCTCGTCTCGTCCTCTCACCGCTCCACGACTGAACCGATCTATCAAGAGGAACCCTGCTCTTTTCGGTGTTCCTTTTATTTTGCTCATGGTTGTTGCTTCGTATGGCTTGACGTCGTTCACTCAAGCAAGATACGACCTTCATGATCAGAAAGTTAAACAGGTCAGGGTCAAATTCGAGTGTGTGTTTTTTCTTTTTCTTTTTCTGAAGGTGTGTGTTAAGGTAACGAAAGAGCAAGAACTTGGGATAGATAAAAATAGGAAGAAATTTGATATTCGGGAGGAATACTTTGTGAGTACATCTCTCCCTCCTCACACACACACACTCTCTTGTATCGATTCTGAGCTGAGTTTGATTTGTTAGCGGTTGAGTGCTACGATGAATGAGGATTGGGAGCCCGTGCGGATACAGCGACCAAAGGGAGTACCGGAATGGGGTGTACCCCCAGCTGAACCTCCCTCCAAACAGGCTTAGACGACATGTCACGTCATTCGCTCACTGGACTCTTTCTCTCTCCTGAAAGCTATGCGGTCTGGCAAGGCGATCTCTGATCTGCTGCATCCACAATCGGTTCTCGTTTGTCAGGCGTCCCTCGTTACGAATGTAAAACAAGAGGTCAACCTTTCGGTTACATTGCGAACAAAAAGAAAAAGAAAAAGAGAGAGTGGATTGTGGGTAAGATTGGAGAGTGGTTTTTTTGTGCGCTCCTTGGAGGGGCAACAGAAATTGGGTAACTGCAGCCGATGAGCGTGTCTGAGATTACTGAAAAGAAAAGCGTATTCTCCCTAATTTGCGGTTCTGGTTTCTACGTAAATTCTTTCAATACGATATTTAAAAAAGGTCGATCGCGCTGGGGGTTGGACAAGTAACTATTATGAGCAAAGGCCGATATCCAACTGGGGAGATTAAGAGTTGTCGAATCTGGGCTATATGAAGAGCCTTTTGCTGCGGATACTACACGGTCCAGTTATGAATTGTGTGTTTTTCCATGGTGCTACTCAGTCGTCAGGCAAGATAAGAGATAAGAGATAAGATGGGACTGCCAAATGACTGTCGAATGTTTGGCTTAATGACAGTCGAGATGGAGAAGTGAAATTTGAAAAAAATCATATCACGAATTTATCGTTATACGAGCCCAATTTGGGTGTCGAAGTCGCCACATTCGCTCAACCCATTTCCAAGCAGAATTATCACAAAACCTATTGAAAAGGCTTTGTAGATCATGTATGTTTTATGGATCATCACTCATCTCATGCGTTTGATCGTGAACCACAGGTCGCATGAGTAGGATAAACTTGTTGAAAGCTCGCCTTTGAAGAGATAGGCCAAGTGAAGATGGGATCTCTTGGTATACCATTGAGACTATGATGCCCGTGTTGAGATGAGCTCCTAAGAGGACACGCCATTTGACAACTTTAGTGAGTCCAATGAATCAGAAGACGTCTCTGGAATCTTTGATAGAGGTGCAAGCCCTGAGATGGTGACTGAGACGAGGATTCACTTCAACCCTGGATTCAGCGCCTGTCAGAACGTATCTTTGTAGCCATTCGGGGACTGGGACCAGCTCAAAGTATTTGTCAGAATATTGGAAGCTGACCTACAGTAGTTAGCATGGGTGCGCAGGAACCAACTTGATAGGTCACTGAAAAGACAACTTCCAGATCGGAGCCTCTTGGCTACTTAACACTGACCATTCATCGATTGATAGTCCATTCGAACGAAGACCGGACTTGAAACGCTCGCCACAATTAGTCTCTAGCTCGCATAGAATTCACGTCATTCACGCTCGATTGTTGTTCGTCGACAAATGAGAAATTTATCAGGGCATGGGCATTGGAGATAGAGGCCAGGTCCCGAAGTATTTGTTTTTATAGGCGGATCGAAAGAGGGCGTGACCATTTTCGTCGCCATTTGGAAATCAATGAAGCCACGTTTCGTCAACGACTACAAAACGATGATGATGTGCATGAAGGGCTTCACAATATTCGTTCGGCAGAAACATGAATCGGATCTATTGGAATGCGGTCGAAATTGAAAAACAATCAACCAGATGACTACTAATGCAGGGACTCCTTAGCAAGTCGAGCGGCGTATGGGTTACGAGCGTCATTGCGCCATTCTTCAGCTAAAAGGACATACCAAAACGTTAGCAAGCTGAAACTGGGAGATGAAGAAACGCACAGCGGATGCTGCTCTCCTGCGCAATGTTGACTAGATAAAGTGTGATACCCCCGGCAACCATGAAGGGCCAGAGGGGCCTGGCGACCTAGATAGTAATGTCAATGCGATGATGCGCGATGGTTATAAAAAAACACACGGGTGTTGACCATTTGCGGAGTCCTAGGAAGGCCATTTTTCTGCGTTATTTAAAAAACTAAAGATGTTTCACCCTTGAATTCAAGGAACGACGACGACAATGAATTCACCTGAGATTGTCTGAAGAAGAGTGAGTGTTCGGGCAAGACCGTATTCGCATTGATGTGCACACTCGTGAGAATATCCTTCCATAGATGATCTCAATACCTCGTTCTTAGTCTGGCGAGAGTCCCAAGTAGAAATGGCTACTACACTGACTGCACTGACTGCTAATGCAACTTCGAAGGCATCAGGTTCTACCGGGACGGCTGCACCTGCTGTGAGTATCATTCTTGAATGTATGTATTTGACCATACTACGGAAATTGTGTATTGGATCTCCATTCGATGCATGCTGACATTGGCTATAGTGGCGACAATTTACGTTCTTTGATGTCGTTCCAGTAAAGGACATCCATGATCTCAACAGTTCGCCTGATATCTTCAAGGTACCTTGTCAGTTAACTGAATGTTCTGAGACTCCAACTTGTGTGTAGGCAGCGTTGGAGGTTTCTACGGTGATTTCCTCATCCTCCGGAGTCATCGTCGCGGACCTTCATGGTAGTGTCCATCTACTAAATCGCGATTTTGAGCCTGTCAGTAGTTGGGTCGCCCATGTTGACGGACGTGTAACGCATATGGTCGAACGGAAAGATGTTCTCGTAACATTGGGGGTTGGGTGTATTTTTGAATTTTGAAATGTCATCGACTCAGTATTCTATAGGAAGAAGACGCTGTTCGCTTGCCTTTACTAAAAATCTGGGATATGCAAAATTTCGACCCAAAGACTGGTGCTCCAGTCCTTCTCCGCTCGACCAAAATTCAACTCAGCAGTCGCCCTCACCCGGTGAGCCCTCTTGAATAATCTACGTCTCTCTGCTAGCTCACACGTACCTCCAGGTGACTACGGTTGCATTATCTGATACCCTCTCGCATCTAGCCATTGGTCTAGGAGACGGTACAGTCATCCTCTATCGTCACCTCGATCAATCCCTCGCCTCTTCCAACTCTCTCACGTCTCTCCCCAAATTACGCACTATCCACGAATCTCCAACGGAACCAATAACTGGACTTGGATTCCGTGAATACCCTGAAGAAATGCCCAACTCATATCTCTTCATAGTAACCACAAACCATGTTTTATGCTACCAGGCTTCAGGTAAAAGAAGTGGTGGCGCACCGGCAATTGTAGACGAGATTGGTACTGGGTTAGGATGTGCCGTTATGGACTGGAAAAGGAAAGACATGGTTGTTGCACGCGATGAAGCAATATATGTGTGTAATACTGAAGGAAGAGGGAATTGTTGGGCGTACGAAGGTAACACTTCGACCTCTCCACGTCGCTCATTAGCATCAACTGATGCAGGATATAAGGTAGTAAATCCTCAGTTCACACACATCTCAACTACCTCGTCATCGTTTCGCCTCCTTTCATCCCGACTTCATCTGCTGCAACTGCCCCAGTTCGGAACTATGTTGCACGCTCTACCAATCCTGACGATGTGGACGTCACTAGAGTGACAGTATTTGACCCCGAAAACAAAATTATCGCGTACTCTGGGCCTTTCAAGCAAGGCGTCAGAGAGGTAATATCACAATGGGGCAATATCTATATTTTGTCTTCCGACAGTCAAGTACATTGCTCCTATCCCTTCTTATGCAAACGGAAAGATTAACCATGCTCCCATAGCTGCTTTGCCTACGAGAGAAGAGCACAACAGATAAACTTGATATGCTTTACCGAAAAACGTATTACCCTCTCGCATTGAACGTTGCCAAGACTCAGAACTTGGACACAGCCAGTGTGGCTGATATCTATCGGCAATACGGTGATCATCTGTACGTGAAGGGTGACTACGATGGTGCGATGCAGCAGTTTGTGCAGACGATAGGGCATTTACAACCTAGTTATGTCATTCGCAAGGTATTCAACCGTGCTCTTGCTCTATGCTTCAATGAATAACAATACACTTTACAGTTTCTCGATGCGCAACGAATCCATAACCTCGTAACCTACCTTCAGGAACTACATACCCTAGGACTCGCAAATTCAGATCATACAACTCTACTCTTGAACGCATACACGAAACTCAAAGATGTCTCTCGCCTTGACACATTTATTAAAACCGAATCTCGCCGCGTCCAGACACCATCTGGTGATGGAAGAACAACAACTGAACTGCCATTTGATCTGGATACGGCTATACGAGTGTGTCGGCAGGCTGGGTATTTCGAGCATGCTGCGTATTTGGCAAATAAGTATGAGAGACATGAGGATTATCTAAGGATTATGATTGAGGACAGTGGAGATCTAAGAAGTGCTGGTGATTATTTGAAGAGGTTAGGTGCTGAGGTTGTGAGCAGATCTTTTTCTATCATCTGTTTTTGCATATGCTGATGGCCGTCTCTCCTCGGCAAGGCTGAAAGTAATCTCGCACGATATGGAAGACTGATGTTACAGAGTCTTCCAGAAGAGACAACCCAGCTTCTCATCGATCTGTGCACAGTGCCACCTGGATCTTTTGTCGGAGGAAACGATGGTTCCTCTACACCCGTGGTGACGAAGTCTATCCTTCCGCCCTCTTCCAGCACATCTACTGGCGGTGTTGGTAGCGGTCCATCATATCTCTCGTACCTCGCATTGGGCCGTAGTCAGCCAACAACCTCAATCACATCTGACATATCACCTCCTTCTCCCTCAATCAAAACTCTCCGACAAGAGAACATTCCTAGTTCTAGCACTGTTGTTCCGCCTTTGTCTTCTTCTACCCCTCAGCAGCAGCAGAGTCTTGTAGCACAACAAGCAATTCCTCTTTCGAAACAAAGCATGAAATTACCTTCGCCAAGGGTGTATTTCGCGCATTTTGTGGATCACATGGAACAGTTCGTTGTATTTTTGGAGACGGTGGCATTTAGGCGATATGGACAGAGCGCGGACGAAGGATCAGTTGTTGACCATGTTTCAACTCATCGCCGACCGAGGGAAGCGACCAGTACGAGTACAGGTAGCAGTACTTCGGCGTTTGTTGTCGTGAATGACGCTGAGGATAGGGAGGATCAAGTTGCGATCTGGAATACGCTGTTGGAGCTGTATTTGACGTTGCCAGGGTCAGAGAAGGAGGATGAGAGGGAGGGAGGAAGGGGAAGGGAGTTCAAACTGAAGGCAATGAAAGTGTTGAGAAGTTCGATGTTACCTTATGACCCGACGCATGCGCTAATTCTATGCTCAACGAATGGATTCACGGATGGGTTGATATTGCTATGGGAGAAGTTGGGGATGTTTGAGGATATCATCCGCTTCTGGATTTCCCAAGCCTCGGACAATAATGATAGCACTGCGTCGAGAAAGGTCATGGAAACGCTAAAGACTTACGGACCGAATCGACCAAATCTATACCCGCTCGTGTTACGGTTTCTCACTTCCACACCTGAGGTATTAGCAAAACATAGAGAAGACTTGAAGAACACTTTGGAATATATCGAACAAGAGGGAATTATGCCTCCGATTGCTGTGGTGCAGCTGCTGAGTAGGAATGGAGTCGCAAGTGTTGGGCTTGTGAAGGAGTGGTTGATGATGAGGATTAGAGAGGGAAAAGAAGAAATTGAAGATGTGAGTTGTCTCCCCGTTCCCTTGTACTCTATGCTGGTGAATCGACAATGCATGGTTAGGGGTATATTCGATTCGCGGGCATAGTGTACGTGCTCGGCTTGTCCATGCTGAATCTCTATGCTCTTTTGTATCATGTGTAGGACAAGAACTTGACTAGGTCTTATCGACTGGAAACGGCAGAGAAGCTAAAGCAAGTGGAAGAGCTGACAGATACGGAACATCCGAAAGTGTTTCACGTTACGAGATGTGCTATCTGCAAAGCCCAGTTGGATCTACCTGCACTTCATTTCATGTGCAATCACAGTTATCATCAGCGGTGTGTTATCATCAAAGACTCTTCTGAACCTTCACTGACGAAAAGAAATTCGTATATTTATAGGTGCTTACAGGAAAATGACCAAGAATGTCCGAACTGCGCCAGGGAACACGGTCTTATACGGGAGATACGGAATAATAATGAAAAATTGGCTGATCAACATGATGTTTTCTTGGCAGAGGTACAGGAGAAAGGGTTTGAGGCTGTTGCTAGTGGGTTTAGTCGTGGGATTCTGAATATATCGAAAACGGAGGTTTGAGTAATATTGACACAGCCACTCGATTTAATTGATTGCCTCGACTCCCTAAATTATTCCTCGTCCCAAATTCATGACACAGGATATGTATCCCTTTCCGCGAAAAAGCAGACGATGCCGAGTATGTTTGAATTTCTTTGACATGACTGATGTCCACTGACCTCTCGTGTTTTTGCCACTAATCCTGCGACCTGACTTCAAATACGAAATGTATTTCTCTCTACCTTCCAGTCCTTTGACGAGGATGGTCGGCCATTAAGTGGTGATGAATGTCGGACTCGTGATTGTTACTTTGCACATCCCAAGGACCCAGAATGGGCTACAAGCACAAGTACAAACACAAGTAGATTCCGTCCTCCACCACCGCCCCCGGACCGAAGAGAGCCATTTTCTTCGAGGAGTATTGACCGCTCGAGGGATAGATCCAGAGAAAGAGGTCGTGGGTATTCGCCTGGCCCGTGGTCCAGGAGCAAGGAAAGGTCGAGAGACAGGGATAGAGGATGGAGTGATATAAGCCGGAAATGGGAACAGGAAAGAAGAAAGTCACCCCCGAGAGACTCAGTCGCATCTTCTCGTGAAAGTGCCAAGGATAGCGCTTCAACTAGATACAGAAGGATTTCCATCGATACTACGATACTAGCTGAGCCTGCAGCACATCATTCCCCGCTCCAGCGCAAGCCTACAACCTCGAAGACGGATTCCAATGCAGCTCTAGATCCAACAATAAAGCGCCTCAGTATTGATGTCAGCGCTAACTTGCCGCAAAGACCGCCTTCCGCAACACCTCCACCCGTTCCTCCTCCACGATCCCGTACACTTGAGCCTTCATTTGCGGGATTATCTCCTTCCTCTTTCTCCATGTTTTCACAAGAGCACTCACGCAAACCACACGACCAACCTTCTGGGTCTTCATCGGGAGGCTTTATTGTACCCTCTTTACCGTCATCAGCTGCTGAAGCCTCAACTTCTTCATCACACTCGGTTGGCCAGAGCAAAAGGCACAGTTTGGACGAAAACCGAGCACCGATGATTATAAAAGTACCCGTACTCTCAAAATCGCCTACGTATATTACTGGGAACGGTGTCACTTCCTCTGCGACAAGTGTATCGCCGTCGAATCCTACGCTGAGTGTCAGTGCTGGTGCGACTCCGGCTGGGATCCCTAACATTGTCACTCCTATTAAGGCAGCTACCAATGACACTACGCATCTCGAAATTGCCGACGTAGAGATGGCGCCTCTTGACCAAACTATTGATATACCCAGATCTACGATGAATGAGGTATCGTCGTCGATTTGGGATACTCTACCCACAGCAGCTCGACCACGAAGCGAGGCGATATCAAGACAGCAGCAGAATCAGGAACAAGGTCAAGATGTATCACAGTCCCCGCAGCAGCCTACTTTATCACTTCCACTACCTCTGCCGTTACCTCCTTTACCGAGTTTCGAGCCTGCACAGACAACTTCGGTGCTTTCGCAGGAGGCGAAGTTTGATTTGTGGAATAAACGCATCAAGTATGTTTTTATAGTCTCTAGTGATGTGATGAAATGACATGACCAAATTAAACATCCCACAATATAGAATAATTGCAGAAGTCCTGGTTCATCACAATAAGGTTCTTAAACTTACATCCGACATCGATGACCTCACTCGTTACGCCTCTTCTTCCTATTTCGCCTCCAACTCCAACTCACGATCCAATGATGACCGAGAAGCAAAAGAGCAAAAGAGACGCATTGAGAATGACTTGACTGAATTGACCACTGCACGCGACACTGCCAAACGAACGATACAAAAACTCTATAGCGTACTGACAGAATCTGATATCTGGCCAAGTCCACCTGTTATTGAGAATATGCGGAAACAGAATATGAGGGTTGGGGAGTATGTGAAGGCACTGGTTGATGTTATGAACAAGGTTGTAGGGGATTTGACAGATCTGCGAAGGGGTTTGGACGAGAACAAAAAGGGAAAAGTCAGAAACAAAGAGAAAGCGCAAGCTATTGTTAAGGAACAGGAACAGGATACGGACATGATGGATGTTGACGTGAAGGATTCACATGCACCTACCACAACGCCCAAGGCACACCAACCTACCATCGTGGAGACTGATATCAACTCTGGTATTTCTGAAGCCGAATTCGTCGATTCTGAGTCTTATTCGGATGCTCGCCACTTTAATCAGGAACTTCGGTCTCGAATACATACGCTCTCAGAACAAGTCGATACACTTCAATCCACCCTCGACGAAACTGAATCGACATGGCTTCAAGGAACACAGGATCTTTATTCTACCCTCCTAAGCAAACATAGATCTTCTCTGGCTAAATACCGCGATTCATTCGAAACATCTCTCCCTCCCTACGTTTCATCCGTCAAAGCCTCACTGGACCAACTATCTAACGACGCAGCCAGCATTTCACGAAAAGTAGATCAAGCTTTACAAGAAGAGACAAGACTGTCCGAAGAGATTGTGAAATTGGAAGAAGAAAGGGATAGATTAAGAAAAGGGCAAAATAAGTTTTTCGAGGAGGAGTTACCAGAGTTGAAGAAGAAATTCGAAGAGTATGACAAGGAGAGGGAAAGGGATGCAAAGAGAGTTAGTGTGTTGGAGGCTGCGTTGAAAGCATTTGAGAAGAGAACACCAGGGCTGCACGCATCTTCGGCGACTGAAGTGGCTGCTGCCGTGTCCACAACTGCATCTGCTCCCATGCCCGCTTCTACGCTGAAACCTGGTGACCAAATACCATCTCTTCATCAGGATGATTCAACCTCTTTCCAGTTATCTCCATCCTCACAGGAGCCTCAGTCCTCTATTATGAACCTCCTTCAACCTCGACTCAAGAACTACATCCGTGAGCAAGTCAAGCCTATAATTGAAAGTGTAAAGAACCAAGTGGAGACCATGGTGAATAGCCAGAGGGAAGATATGAGAGTCACTACATGGGCTAAGATGGACTTGACTTATAAAGTGTTGGACGAGATTGGGAAACAAGTTGGGGTTGATATGGCGACGGAGAATGAAAGTGCAAGCGCGAATGAACAGGAAGGTGCTAATTCAAGTATGGATTTGGATAGGTAGGGGATGGTGTAGGTCGGGCAGCAGGAGATTCTACATAGATGATGGTGCAAGTATAGTACTAAGAGTACTGGAGGACTGGGCTCATATGTTTGTGATTTCTTGCATTTGTATCTTGTATTATGATGATTCAGCATTCTCATCGGCTTCGTTGCATTTGCCTTTTTTTCTGAAACTGAAAATAATATCGTTACGCGCGCAGGAGATGCTCTATCCATTTCAAATCAGCAAAAGAACATTGTGTAACTCTGCGCAGCTGAGCAGAATATTATTAGTCAACTAAAAGTAAATAATGAGCGTTGTCTGTGTCTGTGTCTGTCGTTGCAATAATTATTACCTAGTGGATGTCATAATTTGTGTAGTTCGTCCGAATCTTTAATTCACAGTCATGCCAAGCTGAGGAAACGGCTGATGGAAAGGTCAGTCGACCCAAGTAGCTCACCACAGAGTAATAGCTGAGCAAACTCTGCCGCGAGCAGTCAGTTCGACCGTAAAGGCTATCAATCCAATCTTCTTCTCTGAACTTCAACAAGCTTCCCAGAACCGATTTGCTGACCTGGCTCGGTGCAGAACGTGACAATCTTCCCGAACGCATCTGAACGACCTCAAGCACTAGTGGTGCATCACTCCAACTTCATAGATCACCAATGATTACGCCGAAATGCACCAATCCGATAACTCTCTGAAGCAGTTGCCAGAGCACTTCTGAGTGAAATTAAAAGCCCAACAGAGTTAAAGCTAGACCAATTACCGTTCAAACTCATTTACTTGGCCGTTCGATTGCTTCAATTATGTGTTTGTGATTCCTGAAGTATGAACGTCAACTAATACTGAGGTTCATCTTCGAACTGGAAAAATCGAAGAACTTCATTGAAAGACGCGGCCGCAGACACAAAGTACTTGACACTGTATAGAAATGAGCTCCTTCTCAAACAATTAGAGGTGACTTAGAGCTCTGGCCCCTTGACATGTCATACAGTCCATAAGATTGATCAAAACGCCACACACCAAGGCCTCATTGAGTACAAGGGATGATCAAAGCCGAGGGAAAAGGGGTCATTGGAGACCTGTCCGACGTAAGAAAGGTTGTCTGTACAGCTTAAGGCTTTGTAGGTCGGAGAAGCGCACGGCGGGAGGAAGGTTTGGGTAGATAGGTTAAACTTCACCGGGAAAGAACACTCCGATGTATATCTAGAGTTAGTATATCGTTCTTGAGTAAGTGTAGGAGTCGGGGTAAAGGCTAGCTGGAGAGACGAGGTAAGGTTAAGGGGATAGGAAGAGCACCGAGATGTTGGGGTGGCTAGAAGGTGATGGGACCTACAATGATGAGCGAATGAATAGGCGGACAGATGGATTGGGTGGGTCGTGTTCGTATCATTGGATGATGTATCTCGAGGGCGAGTCAGAATCAATATACGGTAATGTCCATGTTTTATCATGCAAGTCCAGATAATCTTCGTTGAATGATGACCATATCATAATCAATTGCCTATCCATTCCGTTTGTGAGGCCATCCATGGGATATCTATGCCCGTAACACTGTGGCTGACGGATAGACATCCAGCTATATGTTTATTGAATTTCCGGAAACGCTTACCCCATTTCTTATTTCAGGTACCAGGGCGTTAGCTCGACCGATTCTTTGGTGGGTCGATACTCTCCAATGATAGACAAAAAATCTCCAGATACGGAGCCTCTGACTCAAATTTACACCAGAGCTAACCATCAACGGAACAATTGTTCTAGCAGGATCGTTGGAGGATCGACACAATTTTGAGTCAACTATGCGCAAAAGATGATCTTACAGCGTCATCTACAGCTCAGGACCAAAGGTACAGGTTCATCGATGCAAGAGTAAGTCTAGTGCACCGCTTCCTGGGTCGCCGTGAAGTGATAAGATAATTTTTCAAACGATAAACATTGTAGAGGGATCTTGATTGGGAAAAAAGCACCAGACCGATAGAAGCAGATAAGATGTCGTCACATCCGCCTTGTTGTGAGTCTACTAGCTATAAATAGCAATCAAGGAGCCCTAGGTGTGCTCGTGTTCAGAGTAGTAGTCCCTTGTGCAAATCACGGAACGCAGCTCATAGTTCGCCTTTTGCTCCGATAGCAGTGCCTTCAAAGGATAGGCCGAGGAAAATCTACTCTCCAGGGATCACTAGTACCGGTCTAATGCTCTTCAGTAAGAAATGAGGCGCGGTATTTAATGAACCCTCGTTTATGATCACAAAGTGGGCAAGGCGACTAGAGATAAGCGTGACAAACCATAACCCTTCTAGTAATGTATCTATGTTTCCTTGTTTGATCTGAGGGATCCATGTTTGCTCTCCAGCTTCCTCAGCCTAGTCCTTGTAGTTTTCCCGAGACCATATACTCGCAGCCGTTCATCTTTAAATCATTGCTCTACATGAGCCGTTCGAGGCGTTCAGTCAGACTCCCGGCCTTGATCTTGAGCCCTCAACCCTGGACAGTCCCAAGCTAAGGCCCCTAGCCACCGTCTGCCTTGCTGGAGTGTCGTGGTTTGGAGCCGTATTTCATGAATGCAGCTTCGGGAACATTTACCTGTTTCCTAGCTATTGGATAACGACCGGCGTAAGTAGATAACCGCACGTTTCTCTGATAATATTGGTCATGGATTACGAAAGGTGAAGAGAATGTACTTTCTGCCCGTTATTTGGTTATCTTGCCGGTAGCTTTACTTGACAGGTGGGCGACATCGAGACACAGGGCCCAGAGAAGATCCAAATCTTCGTAAGTTTCCTCGTGCAAGTCGCGAGTACTTCGAGGGTAGTTCCATCTGCGCAGAAGAGGTCAACTTCGATTACATATTTTACGGCGCGGACTGGTATAATTCAATGAGCCAAGCTCATATTCGCATTTTCTGCCTAGTTTGACGCTCCTCGTGTTGGCATCATCTGATAACCTATTGCCTATCTTGACAAGCTTTGCGATGATCAGAAACCTCAGTGAGCACGCGTATGTCTCTTGCTTACCTGTGCAGCGGAAAGTATACATCCTACGTATCCTTCTGTCTCAGTATCAGAACCTGCGGAGAAGACATTTCCGCAGCACAAGACGCCCATTTTCCAAATTGTTTCATGGAAGATATATCTGTCACATTTTGACAGTCTACTACAGTCACCTCTGTACGCCTTTCCTGGTCTCTGGCAACCTGGAATGGATATGCCCGGCAGGGGTATTGCTTTCGTCACTGCCAATGATTCTCGGATTGATGTGCTTCGAATCACAAGGCGAGCAAGGTCACATTATCAGGGGTCAACTTTTAGCATGTACCGCAAGAATTTCCCGCATGCATCTGCAAGAGACCATGGGGTATACTATTCTGGAGCACGGGGATGATCGAGGATATTCAGCAACATCTTATCCTGAACTTAACATGCTTGTACACGGTGGCTACCAGGCTCGGATATTCACATACTGCCCCTGAGAGACATATGAGAAGCGCAGGAGGCATTTACACTAGCCTAGTGTTAGCGCGGAAATGGTGGCCTCAAGACACCCTGCTTTGGTGTTTGTCTAATTAATAGCCGCCTTTGTAGTTCCTGCGCCTTGCTTCATTGTCGGGATCCGCCCCTTCCTTCTTCACCCAACTTCTATTTCACGTAGTCTGAAACGCCAGAGCAAATGCTTACCTTTCATTCAGACTCAAGCCATATCCTGTCAACGCATGCCGAAAAATGCGATCTGTTGAATGATCGGTATTATTTTTTTGCCTATTTCGTGAACAAGGGCTACCGTTTGCCATGATGATAAATCTAGACTCCTGACTTCAACGAGGATTTGTCCGTGAGTTAGTGAGAAGGCTGATCAATGTAGGCGAAACAGTGGTTTCTACCCTGCTTGATGCTCTACGTTACCAAGGGGCTACATCATATGTAGGGAAGTACTCCCAATGGCCTCAACCTTGAACTTCGGGGTCTACAAATGTTCAGGTGTTACTGTCATCCGAAGGCTGTGATCTAAAGCCTATCACAGCAGTCGGGAGACGTAGAATTTCGAATCTCAGTTTTTTGAAGCTTTAACCTCTTCGACCTAGGTGCGCTTCCGGTTACTATTGCAACAATGATGTTGGATATTGATTTTGGGATCCAGAGCATCTATTGAGAGTCAACCTGGGGTCATTCTAATGCGACAAAGTAGTTGTCCGAGTAGACATCCTTTTCTGATATGTATAAAGAAGAACCACTTTCCGTGGCTTATCCAGGTACCCCAATTAAGCGCCTCATTTTTTTTTACGACTCACGCATTGCAGCTTCAACTTGTAGAGATAGGACACGTGAATAGCAGGATTTATATTCAGCAGCAAACTAGAGTGCTCAAATGCGGAGTGTCTACACTATAAGAGCAGAAGCTAGTGTACTGTTATGTAGAAATGTAGGGGGGAGGGGAGGAATGGGTAGGAAGTTTCCCAGTTTTGGTTCTTAATTTTAGGATTTTTGTAGTTTTTTGGAGCGCTTCGCGACCCGAATTGACCCGAGGAAATCTGATATGATGCCTATACTCAAGCTATAAACAAGGCAAGAACTTGACCTATCTTGCTTACTTGGGTCTAGTCTGGGGAGCATTGGTTCATTTAGGCCATCAGTCGGCCGAGCTTGAGACATGACAACGTTGCGCATGATTATCTCTGCTGTAGGGCACTCCTGACGAATCTTGTGTTGATTGAGGACCATGCATGCAGATTTCATTGTAGGTATTTGATGACGTCGTTGACGTCACTGACACTGTTGCCCAACGAATGATTCCATGCGACCGGATGGCAAATGCTGAGAACCCGTCAGTCATATGTAACCACTCACCACTGAAGTCACTGGAGCTGAAACAGGCGAGCCTATGACAAATTCAGAACTAATTCGGGAGGCTTGAAATCTCATGGACAAGCCCAATTTGTCTGCTTTGCCGGAAGGAGCTTTTGACTGTCCATAGTCAACAGTGCTAATTCCATGTGCAAATCACGCAGCTGAGTAACACTGGCTATTGGATTTACCCAAAGCGACTGCAATCTCCACATGTTCGCGGATATCAAGGACCACATGGAAGATCAACCACAGAAGTTACTCGATGATCTCAAACAAAAGTTTTATTAGCAAAGTTGGTTTATCCAGGTTCTCTCTGAGAGGAAACTCAGAGTTGACACGACAACAATGAACCGTGCGATCACTGATAGAAGAAGGCAGACGATAGGTCATGCGTAGCCCTTCTGTAACAAGTTCTATTCGTCTCGTTCTGAACAACTACGTTTCCGAATTTTGATTACGTTAAATTGCTGTGGCTTGTGGTAGGATAGAATAACAATCACAAGCAATCATATTCAATTTGACGATAGAACTGGAAGCTGGACTGACCAAGAGAGGCAACTGAGTAATCAGCCTATGTTGGAAGGATGACATCAGTTCTACGGTACCATCACTGCGGCGTTCTCGGTAACGAGGCTGACCGCTGTTATTACATCTCTCAGGAGGACTCACACAACATTCCGTAGGTGTATTTCTGCCTTTCTGCACCATCCCGTGACCTTCATCAGCGGGGGAGGCTATGCCGATTTCATATCAAGTTCAATGACCAAATGACAATTGCGTATTCGTGACTGCATACAAAGCCTTGATGCCATTGATGTACCCGCTGGCGCTAAGCGATTATGACCTCTGATGTAAACTCGAGCGGTGAAGTCAGACATGAGACCTCTTACAAGAATGTCCCGAAGGCACTCTCGTACCATCATCGATTCCACGTAGCTCTCTTACCCTGGAAACAAGGCAGTTGGACCCGGATCTGTATTTATGTACTTCACATCTTGCTTCGGAAAATTTTTGCAGAACATTCCGACCTACTCGGTAGTTCACATTGTAATGCTGCGACCACGACCTGAAGTACTGAAAGTCAACAACATGGCCGAGTTTTTCGTAGATCTCGTAAATTCTCGGTTAGATGCTGGTTCCGGTCAATCGTCTTGGGCTTTGTAAACGAGTTTTAAGGACGTTTGCCTCAAGTTCAACAGTACTGGACTGCGTACCTTTGGCTGTATTGACCCTAGTTTCATGAGACAGCACCCCTCGAATAATCACCGTTTAATCCCCAATTTCTGAAACTCGAAACTCACCCATCAGATTATTTGTTACCGTACCAAGGATTGTTTCAAGACAGCGTGAACACGGTACCGTCCATTTCGTGAGTGCCGATGTGAAGCCCTCAAATCTGATCCAAGCAAAAGGTTGATGAAACCTGTCATTATCACTTGAGGTATATTTGTTCTTGGCGCCAGGCTCGGTCTGGCTGCAGCAGTACTGCAGTACAATTCAGCAACCCACGTTGTTGACTACAAGACCGTCGTCTATTTCCTCCACAAGGCTGACATTCCAGAAGAATGTCCTCTCTA
>Ga0153951_1000109_pt1 | contig 28306 bp, 45 predicted proteins | sample TSNJ035MetaG_FD_102278 | JGI IMG/M metagenome (GOLD analysis project Ga0153951, IMG submission 102278) | Attine ant fungus gardens microbial communities from New Jersey, USA - TSNJ035 MetaG | ecosystem: Host-associated > Fungi > Mycelium > Unclassified | place: USA: New Jersey, Wharton State...
AAAGTTGAGGAACAACAGGTATCAGAATTATCAAAGGCGAGGAAGGCCTCCATATCATCGAAGAGATCGACTACAGTAGTGGAAGAAGAGAGTAAAACGACTACTGAGATGGTCGGCGGCGGTGACGGTAATGAACAGGAAACAATGATGTTCACGAATTCGGAAGATGAGATCGAGGCTGACTTGGAGGATGTTCGGTTGGATGATACTGAGACAGACGATCGTGTTGCTGAAGAGCTGCCTCAGGAACTGAGCGTGATTGACGAGGTTTCATTTGCTCCTAGATTGGTGACGAAAGCATTTTCCGAGGTTGAACAAGAACAGCAGCAGCAGAGACCTAGGACACCGAATTTGGTTCCTTTTATGGAGATGGCGGGGACTGTATCTACATTACCTGGTAGGCTATATTTGACGAATGCTGCCGGTCCAGAGGAGAAAATGTCTGAGGTTGAGGTTGAGAAGATGCCCAAGACGCCTTCAGGGAAAATTGCTGTTAATGAAGGTGATCCTGTTCCCTCCGCTCGGAGTGCGGATAACTTGACGACAAATCCGGGTTTGGGTGTGGCCGAAGTCGAACATCCTGCTCTTCAATCAGAATCTGAGCAAGCTGAGGAGAAGAGTTATCATCACCGAACACTGCAACAAGGACAAGAGCCATCCAAAACGCAACAACAACCAGTGGAACCGCAATTCGTGCCGTTTCTGTCGAAATTACCGTTTGTGCCGTTACATGTGTTGACGGAAGCGGAATTAGATATGACAGTGGAGGATTGGATTAGGTATCAGGTGGAGGTGGAGTATGATAAATTCAAGAGGGATGGGGAGAGGGAGTTGATGAGGTTCAGAAAGAAAGCGGAGGAGACAAGGAGGATTATTGAGGAGTTGTGAAGATTGAGATTGGTTTTTTGTGCGCGTGATGAATGTGTTGATTAATTAGAGTGGTGATTGGCTGTTATATAGCTGATCTCGTAAAATGGTGATGTCATGTAGATCATTCTTTTTCAAACATGAGCCTCTTGTAAAAGACCTTGTTTAATACATGGGTCGGAATTCCTTTTTTGTGGATGATGGTTGGAAAAAATGTGAGATTGCTCAGGGTTCTTGTTCGTGCGACGTTTGTAGAATCAAAACGAGACATGATATCTCCTTGATTGAAAATAAAAGTAACGCAGAGCAATTAATGTTCTGCTCACTCGAAGTGTCTAGTTCAAGACGGAACGTTACCACGACGGGAACTATTTCGCGTTATAGTACAAGAGAACAAGTAAAAAAAACATGGAACACGCCGTCATGTACGCATACTGTTATGAAACTGACTTACATTCTTGGCCCACAAGATGAGCTCAAACTTCTCGAAAGACAGTTACCTACATCAAGCTAGGCATTGGCCTGCCCTCGAGGCCTGATTGAAATCTGGAGGGTACTCCTCTTGAGGACGACATGACCGACCCAGCGGGATAGACGCATGCCCATTCTTGGTAGAGTTGCTCCTTCTCATTTTACTTTCAAGCTTTCCCAATGACAACTCATTCAAAACACACTTTTCGACTTCAAGAAATCGCCTGCCTCCTTCACTGGAAAACTTGACACCTTCCTCCGCTAGATGACTCACTGGCTCCAGTCCTCGAAGCGCGTCTTAGCGCTATGGTTTGTGTCAGGATAATGCTAACAATAAAAACATGTAAAGGGCGCGTCAATAGAAATGGGAATAACGAACGGATAGATTGATCATGTTTCCGGGGAACAACATCCGAAATGCTAACACAGCACCTACATGGTAACTAATAAGTGAAAAAAATCGAGTCTTTTTGTCATAGCATATTTGTGCATGTGCGTATATGCTTAAATGCTTGCTTGTTTGTATGTGGCGTGCTGGATGACTGCTCAGGAACGGTCTATATTGGGAGATTAGTCAGAGCTTTCATTTCGTTCTGTGACTCATATTAATCTTCGTTCAGCTTTTAATTGATCATATTTATTGGTTCTATCGTGCGGTTGAATCTTTTTTCGTCATCAATTAAAAGTTGCGCTCTGATCGCAATGTTGTTTTGAGGTTTAATTGGAAATATCCCCTTTGGAAAATTTCTTCTCAAGACTTTATTTAAGTCTAAAAAAGGGATCTAGGGAGATACCTGGTCTGATATACCGGTACGTGGTCGCAGTCTAATATCTAGTACAATCATAAGTACAGATTAGAATAGCCAGGTACGCTCTGAGTACGTGAGAGGTCGTCCTACAGGGAGAGCATAGTCTTTGGGGCCCATACCAGCCCAGCAGTTTCCGAGTGGATACACCCCACACAATTAGTCTCCTCGCTTCCCACAATGAATTTTTCCTCGTCTCGTCATCGGCAAAGCTTCTGATCAGTTGCTCTGCTCATGTAAGCGGTTATTTCAGGTTGAATTTCTTCTTACAGCTTATTTTTCATTTAACCTTTTACAGCGATCTGTGACAATGTTTCTGCAGAATATTTCTTTTATGCAACACGTCCATTCTCATGATTCCAGGTTGGAAACCGAATTTCTCCAAGATTTTGACTGGTCTACACTTCATTTCGAGTATGGGAGCCATTCCTGACAGCTGAGGGTTCTGTCCTTGAACATTGGAAGGAACACCTCGAAATGATTTAGTAGACCTAATTACGACAAATATTACAATAAAAAAGAAAGGATATTGGGATGACTGCCATGTAGTGTTTTTTCAATACTTATGATCTGAGAAAACCATACGTTATATGTATCGTGGATATTTTATCAAAGTAACAATTGCCGACCTGTGACTATTTCCAGAAAGTTCAGTGGGCAGAACGTTACCTATCTAATCAGTTAGTAATTTGATTCTGACATTTACGGTTCGCGCCCGCTTTATCTGAGAACTTAATCAACCGAAAGCTCTGACTAAAGTACTGATGTATTAATCGACAGTGTGCCAAGTCTGGTAAAATGACTGAACCAAGTATGTCCTCTTGACTTATCAATTGTTTAAGTATCATCGTGTCCGCTCCGTACGAGTTTTATCAGCGGGATGTTTAAAGTCCTACGTCTGATATACCCGTCGATTTGGTTGAGATTACCTCTACTTCTATTAGTCAGAATCTTCGGCAGAATTAGCTTGCAAGTAAAACTCTAAATCTACTTCTGACATATACTTCTTTTAGCTTTGTTTTGTTCGTGTATTTCAATGTGGCTACAGTACCCCATGATATCTAGTTGTTCTCGTCAGAGTTGGAGGCTTTCCCTGTTGCTAATACTCCCTAGGCTGCCCACAAAGATGAGACTGCCTCCAGAGATGCACAGCATCACGCCTCGTTAGTAAACGAGACAACACTTACTAAGTTATGCAGTCCAAGCAAGTGCTGAAGGATCGTTGGACAGAAAAGAGACAGAATACATCATTCCATCTTCAGATTGATACATGAAACAGCTGCAGCTATTCATGATGTAAGTTCTAGTCTCGAAGTCGCGATGACCGAAACTGGATGTTGCCGGTGGTGGATTAACTACAGGTAGAGTTTTAGCAGGCATGCTGGCAGATTATGTGGTACAGAACTAAGTATGAAGCAAGCCCGGTCGATTGGTGAAGCAACGAGCGGAGTCGACCCTCTTTTCCTCCCCCACATAACCGTGGAAAAAACTAAAAACATAAAAAATAAAAAATAATCTTAAAACGATTTCAATTTGATCCTTGACATATCGTGACATGTGACATCAAACCCCTGACAGACAATAATATCCCGCTAAGCATTGATGGCTGTCAGCTTCCATCCCTGATAATAACAAACAGGTCCGCACTAATTGCAGATTGGAGTGGCTCATGGAAACAAAATATTGATAGTTACTTCAATTAGATGTGCGATTCCGTCGAAATGCACGTGGGAAATGCTTGTTTCTCCGTTGTTTTCGTGTATTCGTTGACCCATTGTTCAGATGTCAGATGTCCTTTATCGGAGATTCACTATATCAACGCAAATTCCCATCTACGACTAAGCCATTCTTTTGGACAATGTCAGATAGCCCGTTGCGGCATAATTTACGGTACATCGGACTCCGGTATTTGTGCATGGTAGTGACAGTGAAGATTCTTAAGGCTGCAAAAAAATCCCTTGTCATCATATCTCCCATCCGGAGTGCGTATCAATCAGCTCTGTGTCCTTGTGATGATTGGACCACCGAAATTGTACTTTGTGCGTAACACCTCGGCCCGAAGACCGAATGCATTCTTTACAGCATTCATGTTCCGAATCCAAGGCGACAGTTCGAAAAATCATTAGTAGGGCCAAAGATGATTCCATTTAGAATCGAGAGCCGAGCTTGCCAAGGTCTTGGCAAAATGACCATCTGCACCTTTTGCACGAGGTGCAGTAATAATACTGGACTTGGTGGGATGACGATCATTGATGAACACAGCTCGTAGAAAAAGGCTACCATATTCTTCTTGCAGTGCTACCTATATGACGTCAGAACTCAGCATGGCACCCGATCGGACACTCAATCAGAGTTTCTGATGGGTTATTCACTCATTGAAGCGAACATGCAGGTAAAATCAGCTTATTAGCCTTGGGTCACGCTATGCCTTTGTCACCCAAGGCAGGTGCTGGTATATGGTCTAACCGAGATGGATTGATGGTTGGGATTCTGGCAAAATCGGGAACTTCATCTTGATCACGATGACAATTTCTGATGGAAAACTTGGGTAGGATAAATAGCAGACTATTCGTGGCATCTCAAAACATAATCACAATATCCCTCAAATCATCCTGCACCCTGCTCTAAGCCGCCGACTAATTGTTGTATGCCTCCCCTTCTTCCGTTCGACGTCTTCCCCATAATATTATCTTACCTTTCGATATCCGACATACTTCGGTTGAGACTGGTATGAACAGGAAGTTTTATTCCAAATAACTGGATTGCTGACGACAAAGTCAGGTCTGCAAATATTATTTCGACATTACTAAGAACCATGCCGTCTGGTTGGCTATCGTCCAAAACCACTTTGTACGCCGGAATATTCCGCTTCCAGGCCTCCACGGAAGATCTCTCGAGAATGTCACGGCCGATGACTTGGAACGCCTCGCCATGAAGGCAGAGAAGTACAGGATTAACTGGTCTTCAAGGACACCTAGACCCACTCGCCATGGTGAACTTCCCACTATGCCTAATTTCCATGTCACATCTCTCAATTTCTGCTCTCGGGGAGGCGAACATTGGCTACTCTCCTTGTCCTTTGTACGAGGTGGTGGTTCTCATCCTTATGTCCTCCAGTGTTGGGACTTAAAAGCCAATCCTCCTCTGCGTATTGGATGGCGCACATTTCGTAGCTTTTTTGGTCTGGCAAGTAATAAACTGTCCACAGGAGAAGCTGTCGTTGCGGTGATGACACCAGAGTATGTCAGATCCATTATGTCTAATCACTGATCTGACATCCCAAGCTCAGAATCCGTTTGATCAATATCGATCCCAGAACGCGAAAATTTACCAGCGGTGGCAGTGGCAATGTTGGTGTCCACCCACATATGCTAGATCCTGCCCAAGCCTTTGTCGATGTTGCCGTGTTAAATGAGAAGGCACCTAAGGGTATAACGCTAGTTGGAGACTTCATACTGGCTCAAGATGACTTCGGGCGAGCGTTTTGGTATCATTTCAGAACACCGCAGAATCGGGTGGAATTGATTGGTCCTAGAAGAGATACAGTACAGGTAAGCAGTTGGATCATATGTCTTCTAGCCCTTGTGCATCGTGCCCTGCTTCATTCTGTCCATTGGATGGAGTTGCTAATGGCTTGAATTCCGGAGCAGGAAACAGTCTTAGATGTCCTGGTAGACAACCATTGCATCATCATCGCTAGAATCACAACTTTGGAGATTTATGCACTTCCTTCGAAAATTGATCAAAGCACTCAAATTGAGCCCATTGGGATACATAGATGGCGGTGGAAAGTAGACTCCATAATTTTCTTCCGGATGAAAGGAGTACGAGATCAAGTTGTGCCTATCCGTGCAGCAATACGATTTGGGCGTGAACCCTACGTGAGTTCAGAATTTGGCAGTCTCGTAAGTGACTCATTGAAAAGCTTAGCCTGAAAACTTTATTCATTGTTTCATCTTCAATGCCAACGACGCCTTTGATTCGAGTCACCCCGCGAGCAAATGTGATTTTCCTTATGTTCTCCCTCCCGATGATACCCAGGTAATTGCCTCGCCCGTTCGGCTTGGGGCGGTGATTCACATGACGATTGGCTCTCATGGTACCATCATCTACGTCGACAATCATACTCAGAACTATCAAGGTCAAGGCCAACGATTAGCAGGCAACCGTATCGATGAGACAACTGTAAATGAAGGACTGGTACTACACACACGAGAATCTTCAGAGTATCACTCCATCGAACAAGACGGGTGGACAAAGATTGCTTTGCAGGAAGAGGAGGGGACGATCGCGATTGGATATGTGGATGGTCGAATAATGGTTTTCGACTATGCTTAGGTTGTTTGATTTGAGTGGGTCTTATAATGACTACTGGTACACAGGCTTGATCTTCTAGTTCGCTCGTTCTTCTGTGTTTACGTATCACGGCGTTGCAAGGAGCACCTATATATATTTCATGGTTGTACAATAGATGAACATTGCACAAGTATGACAAACTTACGGCTGATGGAGTCAGACCTAGATCTCGAAGTGACTTGGAGAAATCTGAACGTGTGAAGGTTTTTCTGCCAATACAAACATTCATAGGTGTTCAAGATCCACATAAGGATAAACATACCGAGGAAAATGTTGTGACAATGTGACGGTATCCACATTGACGGCGGGGTTCTGGGATGCAAGGAACTCTGCAACTTCCCGGAGGCCTGCGGAGGAGGGTTTGCAATGAACATCAATGAATTGGGCTCATAGGTGTCTTACGAGCATCGCTTGTCAAGGTCGTCGTCAATGGTGCACCGCCAGTCGACATGCGAATCTGTAGCCGGGTATCTTTGAAATCCCGTCCTGCTGTATTGGATGCAACAGTTGCAGGCTTCGGTACATCGACTGGCATCGTTGCTCCTGTGTCTGCTCGACCTTCGCGAAGAGCTTTTTCAAGTGCAGCCTTTTCTGCCCGGGCTTTTTTGTCGGCTTCTATTTGAGCCTTGACCGCTGCTCTAGCACGTGCATCATCAATTTTTTCTGTATTTTGATCAAGGTCAGGGAACATACGGAGAGTCTTATAAATGGGGTACGTACCGCGTTTCTTGGCCTCTGCCTGCTTTTGTGCTTCTTTTAACGCCAGTTCTTCCTTGATTTTGTGCATGTCCTGGGCAGTCCAGGCTTATGAGAGATCATAGAGATATTTGTTAGATAGCAATTTGCCTTTCCAGCCTTTCGACGGATAGCTTCATTGGCTTTCGCCTCTTTCGCCTCTTCTATTGCTTTTTGTGCCCGTTTTGCAGCCATTTTTTCCTTGAGTTCTTCGAGCTTCTGCTTCTTCTCTTCTTCCGTCAGAGGTTTGATCTGCGTGTAGTCCCGCTAGCTACCGCAAGTTCGTGCTGATTATCGGGGCGTATGCTTACCTCCTCAGTTGATTCTTCAAACTGATCGTGACCACTTTTTTCAGCATGGTAATTTGCAAGGGCTGCGTTTTTGAAGGTCTTGCCGCACTCCGAACACTTGATACTCTAGAATTGTCCCGTTAGAGAAATCATGCGTGGTGTGCGGGATGCATACCTTTGCCTCTGCTTGCGTAGCATTCATTCACGGTCGCGGTCGCGGTGCCTTCCGCTCCTAGATTCTGGAGAGCTGCGAGATCCTCTTCGTCCAGAGTCTGTGATGGTAATGGTTCACTCGTTTCGCTTGCAGCATTGAGATCTGGAACTGGTCTGCCTTCGTTCTCGAATATATGATCCATTGCAGGCTGTAGTCCACTGCCGCCTGAAGCTTTGATGGCCCCTGTAAATTCCAAGTCAATTGCTGTATCCTCAAGAATTGGGGGCATGAAGCGAACATTCAACTCTCGCTGGGTCGAAACCCATCCCGAGTAGTGTATCTTTGTCTGACGGCATAGGTTGTTTGGTAACTTAGCTGGACGGGCGTGCCGATGTGCCTTGGTGTTGATAGGACTTTGGGAAAAGTTGCAACGTCCAAGTAAAACATCACGTTATCGCAATTGATTGGGAATGATTAGGAATGTAAGTAAGCCCCATCGTGTTTGTATAGTCAAGGGATGAATATTGTGATACAATGAACTACTATATCACGGGTCTGCCCAGCTATGACGATGTCGGTAGAAATCAGTCGCCGAACTCGAGACCGCTGTGATGGCAAACCTCCGCCGACAGAAGATTATCGCTACAGGAAATATAAATATTTCTGGTATCCGCGTCGCAGACAACAGGTGCAGGGTGTCTAGACATCGGAGGATTTCTTCGACGAGAGCCAAGTTCTTTTCAGAATAAGGGTTCATGAGCGCTCGGGTGCTGACTATTTTGGAAAATGGCGAATGTTGCATATATATGATTCTCTCCTCCTGACTATCACATTCACTTCACCTTCCCTCTCTGCTATTCCCGACAGTTTCTTTTGGGGATTGTTGGACTGATATAACCCTGCAGGACTAGGCTGATCTTAGTCAGTCATGCCCCAAGTGCCTTTGGCTGCGCGCTCCCGTTCACCGGTAGACCAAGAATTACAGCAGCTTTACAACGACGTCCTTGCCGGTTTTGATACGGAAGGCCCATCACTGTCATTAAAGGACGCCTCTGACATCGACCAGATATATCGTGTATATGACGATGCGCATGGCAATGGGAATGGAAATATGGATGGAGGTTCCAACGGCACTTCTTATCCATCTGTATGGTACACGCCGACATCGCCGACAAGTTCTCACAACTGTATGTTGTTAATTTCTGCGGGTTCCCTTCTTGGCTTATATCGTCGCCAGACTCGTCTACTCGCCAAAGTAGTGTGCGAAAACTCCCCCCTACACCTGCAGTTTCTTCGACAACTACTACCGCTTCGACCGCTACGTTCACTATGCCGGAACCCGAACCATATTTTGATCCCTTGACACGAGCAAGTCAATACAGCGCAGAGTCATACCACTCTGCACAGTCCTCCAGTTCCAGCAGTTTGCGCAAACAACTTACATCTTCCGCGAGCATAGGAGGTCGCCGTCTTCCGATTACTCCTGGACAGACTCATGGAATTGCTTACACCCGTTCGCCTCTGCCATCCGATATCTCAGGACTTCACCGTATTCCTTCCAGTGCATCACATGCTAATCCTCCTGAAAAGACTGCATATCGTGAAGACGGGAGTCGTTCGTCGGGTCATTCCCCTTCCACTTCCCGGACTTCTTATGATCTGGAAAGTGAGCCCATATCACCGAGAGCGAGTGTTTATGATATTAATGAAAAGCGAGCAGTTGATAATGGCTACCATCACAAACAATCTCAGCCCCCAGTGTTGCAAGAGTATTCACCTTACGATCGTGATTCCTCTCGGTCGCTTGGGATTTCTCAACCATTGTGCAGAACTCAGATCCCAGAGTACATCATGCCACAGGCGGTGCTATCGCCCACCCAAATCGACTCTCTGAATCCATGTGAGTATCTTTCCAATTCTGGTCTGTTAATGGTTGAGTAAGGTCTCAGGTGGTGACCCCCGGTTGGCTCGAAGTGTCTCAAGTTCATCCCAGCTAGCGTACTATAGCTCGATTCCCGTGGCTAGTGCTAGTAATCGAGATCTTAGCCCCGGTAGGTCTTCAACATATGCAGCTTCGAGCACCCAAGTTTCTGGCTTCCCCAAGGAGGAAAGCTTCGTTGTTGCTCCCCAAGAACAGGAGCAGGCCGATACTAGTATGATGGGTCATCCAACTGACGAACTGCACACTCTGGCGGACCTTGCCAACCCAGAAGCTGCCAATTATCAGGATGAAGGGGAAGAATTCTGGGAAGGTGACGAGGACGATGATGGGAGTCGGTTTATCAACTACTTTCTTCTTTCACACATCGCTATGCAGCTTCGTGATAAAATTTCAAGGGGAACTCACGTTAAAGGAAGTATTCCGTATTCTCGTGCATTCACGGGCAAGGACATCGTGGTAAGTATTCCTTACCTTTGATTTCGCTCTCTTGATGGATATTGTTTCCAGTCCACTATCCAAACCCTCATCCAGCGAGATCTAGCCATCAATTACAACATGTCCACCAATGACAGGCGCGTTGCACTACAAGTCGCTCGAAGTCTACAGAATCAACTTTTTTTCTTTGAAGTCGAATGGGGCGGTCGTATTCTTCAAGATGGAGTGGAAGACGTATTCATGTTCTACGATGAGCAGGACGGTGGATCGGACGTTATTTTTGAAAGAGAGGAGCTGCCGACAGGCGTTGTAACAATGCTTACACGTTGTTACTCTCCTAGTTGTGCAGACAGTGGAGCCGAGGGACCCCCGTGTTATTCGTTTTCATGTCCGAAACGCGTGAGTTCTTTTACCCTTCGCATTGAGTGTAACTACCATGCTCTGGCCTTGTTCTAGCAGAAGGATCTTCCGGGATTCACTACTTTGTCAGCTTTAAGCGAAGTACCCATGGAGGATAAAAAAGATTCATGGACGAAAGGTATTGATGAGAATGTTCTGGCGACTCTACCACAAACTGAAATTGAACGTCAATCGTCAGTCTTCTTTGTCCCCATTCATTCCCATCGACAAAATTCTGACGCATCTGTTCATCAGAATTATCCACCAGCTCATCACTAAAGAGAAGCAGTATATCCAGGATCTTGATACTATTGAATCTTTGTTCGTCAAACCTCTTCGTACTGCGAAGCCTCCCATTTTTCCTGAAGGCGAATTGGAAGAATTCGTTGACGATGTTTTTGGAAATATTTTGGATCTGCGGGAGTGCAATCGTCGATTGTTGGAGGTGTTATATGTTCGCCAACGAGAGCAAGGACCAATCATCCAAAGAATTGGTGATATCTTTTTAGATGCTGCTGTTGAGTTCCGGTTGGCGTATCCAGCATGCATTGGTCATCATATGACTGCGGAAAAGAGGCTCAACGAAGAAAAAGAGAAAAATGGCAATTTCCGATTCTTCCTTGAGGTGAGATCCACAACTGTTCAACTGAACTGTTATCTTGATGTTCATGGTTCCAGGAGCGCACCTCAAAAATAGGGCATCAGAGAGAGTCAGTTCGCTCGGACCTGAAATATCTCTTGAACCGCCCTTCTGATCATCTTCAGAAGTATCCTGTGCTTCTGAGTGCTGTTCTTGAAAAGACAGAAGAGGAGAATCCTGATGTTGATTTCTTGAAGGAGGCCATTCAGTCCATCAAAATCCTATATAGCTATGCGCAATTGAGAACATTTCAAATAGCTATGGGTAAGGGTACACCTGGAAAATGGGAATGGCATGATCTCGTATCCGGCGAGTTCATGAGAACTTTACCAAAGAAGGAGGTGAAACGGCAAGCGTGAGTTGACTTTTCTCCATGTAGAGTCTCTGGGATCTCTGTGAGCTGATGCTTTTCGTATCGGTGATAGTGTCATTTTTGAATTGATCAAGGGAGAGATGGCCTATGTGAAGGACCTTGAAAACATAAAAATTGTATGCTTTTTCTCCCTTTTCCTGGTTAGCTTCTGATTGACACATCACTGTAACTTAGATGTATGTTGATCCTTTGCGGTCCGCAATACCACCAATCGTTCCTCGAGAACGTCTGGAACAATTCATTGACGATGTTTTCCACAATTACTTCGACATCTATGAGCACCATCGTCGACTCATGGAAAAGTTTCATGAGATTCAACGAGAGGACCATCCGTGTGTGACCAGCATTACGGCAGCAATGTTTGATGCCGCTTTGAATTTCCGTGATGCTTACCTGGAGTACGTTCCGAACTATCCGATTGCAGCATATAGGATTGATAATGAAATGGAAAATAACCCGGCATTCAAGGCCTTTGTTGAGGTATTCTTTTTCTGTAAACTATGATCTTGGATCGATGTGCTCAAGCCTTTTCTGAACAGCAACAAACGCGACATCCAGATGCTCATCGTCTTGATATGAAGAACTTCATCAACCGGCCAATTCCTCGTCTTCTGCGTTATGAGTTGCTACTCAAGGACATCATGCACAACTCTGCTGAAGGCCATGAGGATCATATGGATATTCCCAATGTGATTGAGGCTATCAAGTCACTTGGGAAAGAGACGGAACCCGGAGTTCAGGATGCCAAGACAAAGGTCGAGCTTTGGAAGTACAATTCGTACCTGGTCTTCAAGCATGGAGAGACCTTTGTATGTGACTTTGATCCTCATTGTATCTGTATACGGAAGTACTTACACCTTTCAATTCAGGACATGGATCTACTTGATCAGAGGCGGCAGTTAGTACATTCAGGGAAGTTGCTACGTCAGCCTGATGGTGGACTCGAATGGAATGGTTGGAGTGAATTGTTTGTGCTATTGTTCGATAACTATTGTGGGTCGATGCTGCTAACTCAACTCGTCCTGGGCCTTGTTTGATGCTTCATCAGTGGTGATGACGAAACCGAAGGAAAAAGACGGAGTAACCAAGTACAACGTCTACAAACGGCCCATACCCTTAGATCTCCTCACACCAGTGAATTTCACTGATCCTCCGACTCAACGGGGTGCAGGTCTGCTTCGTGGCCTTCGAGGGGGTGAAAGGGTTGACAGGAACGAATCATTTGGCTCCAATGCATCACCAGATACTGCGACAGATTCTAGGTTTGTTTATCCGATGACACTGCATTACAATGGACGTGCAGGAGGACCTTATATGATGTATGCCGAAACCTCTCAGTCCCGATCAGAATGGCAGAACAAGCTCGCACATGCTCTTGCAATGCACAAAGTCGTCCAAGAGAACAACAAGGTTTTTGAGATTGAGACGTTGAGTGCAGATACATTCTTGGTTCCTTCGATAGCGACTGCTGCTTCCGGTCCAGCTTGGAACCAGGACAATGCATTTACCGGAAAGGTTACTTGTTCAGTGCCGTTCAGTAAGTGATTACTTCATTCGGCTGCTGCTGATATCTAATAGGTACTAGATACCTCTGACGGTCGACGACTTGTTGCTGTGGGTTGTGCTGAGGGTGTGTGGATTGGGTTCCGTCATGATCCCAGATGTTTGTGCTCTTTCAATTGGCTTTTCCTACCAACTGACGGAGAACAGCATTACGCCGCGTTCTTCATCTCCGACAAGTCACACAATGCGCTATGTTAGAGGACTTCGGGATTTTCCTAGTTCTTGCTGATAAGGTAGTTGGCTCATTTTGTCAAAAGGCAACTATTGATTTATTGCTCAGTCGCTGTTCGCATATCATATCGAAGCGCTGGTTCCGTCATCGCCTCATCTAGCGCATCAAAATGTTCCTCAGAAATTGAATGGTACCAAGGACGTTCATTTCTTCAGTGTCGGAACACTCCATGGTAGGACCTTAATAGTGTATATGAAAAAAAAGAATGTAAGCTTTGTTTCATTCTGTGTATTGTTATATTGTTCCGACTTTTCTTCCAGTTGGACAGCATTTTCCGCGTACTGGAACCTGTCGGGGATAAGATCAATGAACGAGTGAAGGCTCCTGTTGGACTGGGATCTCGTCTTGGATTCCGATCTACTAAATCTGAGTGGTTCCGAGTCTATCGCGACTTTTTCCTGCCATCTGAGTCTTATGATCTCATCTTCCTGAAGGCTAGGATTGCCATTCTGTGCGCTAAAGGCTTTGAAATCATGGACCTCAATGAGTAAATCGAGTATTTCTGTTTTCTTTTTGTTGATGCTGAAATTTTGTCTAGTTTTAATAGTATCACCATTCCTCAGCGGGAAGACCCTCGGTTCAGTCATCTCGCTAAACGTTGTGAGTCGTGTCGTCCCATGGGTATGTTCCGTTCAGCAGATGATGAGTTCCTTTTGTGCTATGATGGTGAGCACCACTAGCGTGACTTTTAATTATTATATTGACATACCTGCAGAATTTGGCGTTTACGTTGACAAACATGGTGACCCCAGCCGTTCAACTGGAACGATTGAGTGGGAAGGCACGGCAGAACGCGTGGCTCTTCATCATCCATATATCCTGCTCTTTGATCCGCGATTTATTGAAGTGCGACAAATTGAGACTGGGCGACTAGCGCAGATCATTCCTGGGAATGATGTTCGTTGCATTTGGGATGGAAGAGGGGTGAGCAGCAATCGGCTTACATCTGCCAATGCCGGCCAGGATATGGGACAGGAGAACCAAGTGCATGCTGTCATGACCAATCCTGACCAAGGTCCCATCAGCGGTCCCCGAACCAAGGCTATCGCACAATGTGTCTTTGAGCTGGTCCCCACTGTTCCTTTATATCCACCTGTACCAGTCAATACGAATGGCAGTTTACCCCCTGCACCTGTGGGCGGCCATCCTTCGCACTACGTCTCTTCATCCAACTCGAGGAGGTCATAATGAAAGATTTTCTTTCTTATGATTTGATGGCTTTTTACAAATTTCTCATTCTGGAACGTATGATACTAATCGTCTTTTTTTTTTCCTGTTGGCACTTGATGTGTATAAATAATCGGTTTGGCGTGGTAGATATGAGCTTCTTTTGGATATATGATTTTTCCTTTTGAATGATCAGGTTGTCTTTCTTACTGGTGTGATCCACATATCACATCACAGAGAATGTCTAAGAACAATCGAAATATATGGGTCATGGGGATACTTGAGTTTGAACATTGTAACTATGTAACTTTTGATCTAGTGACTGTTCCTTGATGGACAAAACCGGAAGGCCGTGACATAGATGTCATGTAACGTCATCCCTGTACTTTGTCTGTGCCTTTGTCCTATGTGAAGAGAGATGTGAGAAAGCTGACATAAACCACGCTCTCCAATACACACGCGCATGCTACATACGCAAACACACACTCTCTCCCAGTATGGCAACGGTCTACAAAGGAGGTTGTTATTGTGGTGCCACTGCTTGGCAGGCGACGGGTAAACCCATACTCAGCGCGTACTGTCATTGCACTCTCTGTCAACGTTTGAATGGAAAGTCCCAATTTATCCACTTCTCAAAAAAGATAAAATAAACACAGGACATCTAATCCAAGTTTTTTGTTTCTTTTCTTTCTTTTCGTTTCGTTTCGTTTCGTTTCCTCGGTCGTTCCATTAGCATGCCCTTTCATCCACACCATCCACTTCCCCTCATCCGCATTCCAATGGACACACTCCCAACCACACTATGCTCTCCTCGACGCCTACACACCCTTCGACAAGCCCTGGAAAAAACGATGGCGATGCAAAACCTGCGGTGCGTGTGTCGCCTCTTGGCACGAGAAACACGAGCGATGGAGTGTATGGGGAGCACAGCTGGAGAAAGACCAAGAGGGCAAGATCAAGTATTGGGACGATCTTAGGCCTACGGTTCATATGTTTTATGAATCGAAATTGCTCGATGTGCATGATGGTTTGCCGAAATGGGCTGGATATGAGAATCGATCAGAGAGGTTGGGCTGAATAGCGGAATTTCTTTGTTTTTTTTACATTCAGCAGTCTTCCCCTACTTAACTAAAAAGACCGTTCTACATGGGACGGCAGTGGAGGAATAGATAAGAATTGATACAAAGATCGCAATGTTAGAGTCAAGGGGTCTGAGACACAGCACTGAATGGCCACTCGAGCGCCATTTATGCAGGCGGAGGTGGAGGAACTTCAGAGTTGGGCGGTGGAGGTGGTGGAGCGCTACCAGGGGCGGGGGGAGTATACCCTGATGCTGCTTCACCAGGTTGACCTTGGCCAGCATAGTATTGCGCATACTGATTTTGTAGTCCAGCTGCCCAATCTTTGAATTCGCTGGAATTAACGTCGTATCCGTATGCAGCCCTATATAAGACCGCCCAATCAGTCGAAGAAAGGGGAGTATACTGGAAAAGCATACCAATAGGTAGCAAAAGCTTCTTGATTAGAGGGATCAGCACCGACAGCGCTGTAATCATTTGAAGGCGCAGGAACACCATCTGCAGGCGGGGGTGGTTGTTCACCGGGGGGCGGAGGTGGTGCATTGGTCGGTTGAGGAGGAGCATAGCCCTATATACACCAATGGCAAATTGGACACGTTAGTTTTTTCGAAGATCCAATTAGCATTGAGTTCGACGCGGTAAAGAGAGGGTTCAAGTCACGGTTTAAAAGGAAGGGAAGATATCTCTCTTCCTGTTCGGGTCAAAAAAAAATGCAAGGCAAGAATAACGTACCGCTGCCATGGCACTATACGCAGCATACTGTGCTTGGGCTTGATGTAGCTCCATTTGTTGCTGTTGAAGCGCCAACTGCATTTTGGCATGTTCTTGTCTCACGACGAGGAGAAGATCTTCCGCCAGCACTTTGGCACGCTGTATTTGTGACTCATCAGGTCCACTCGAGAAGGGAGTCAGAAACACAACCGCAAAGACGCGAGACGACGGCAGGGACATACGTGATATGGATGTATAGCGGTTCGTTGCTTTCTTGACCCGTCTCTTGTTCGATAAAGCCAGAGCCGATTCCTTTGATCTGAACACGGGTTCCTGTTTCTTGTTGGATGTATTTGACAAAGGTGCCCTGTGAACAAAAGTTTCTGAGATCATACAGGCCAAGAGGAAAAAGTGGGAAAAAACAAGAGGGCGTACACTTGGTCCGACTACTTTTGCGCGAACATTGAAATTTCTGATACTCTCAAGCCCAACTGCTAGTTTTCCTTCGGGCCATTTGCGCTAATGAGAAATTAGGTCAAGTTTGTCGTCGAAAACATGTGAAAAAGATCCTACTTTTTCTCTCAGACGGTCCTTTTTATCCTCGACCAACGGACCGAGGTCTAAATTCATGAGTCCATCTATCTTATCTACTGCTCTCTGCAATGCTTCTTGCGTCGCGGCGGTGATATGGAGATAGAGAGGAGGATCCTTCTCGGTTGCCTTGCTCCGGTCAGGATACCACACGCCTTTCGTGCTGACCGACGCACCCGTTTCTTCATGGATCTTATAATATAGTCAAAAACGAGAAACAATGTTGCGGAGAACAGAACACACCTCTTCCTGCGTAGACCCTTTGGTCAGCATATACCTGTTTCTGACATCATTGATATCAATGTCCCTCTGGAATGCAGCCTCGTCTTTGAGAACTCCAGATGCGAACTGGGCTGCGATTTTGGCAGCAATGGCGGCCGCTGCTGCTGCAGCATCTGATGCGCTTTTGACATCCTTTGTGGTGCTAGGTGGAGTGGATTTATCGTCGTTTGTGGAGGCAGGTTGGTCCCACTTGCTCTTGGAGGACATTGAGGATGATGGTGGTTTGAGGGCAAGACGCGTCGATATCAAACGGGAGTCGGATTGGGTGATGTATATTGCCACTTTTTTTAAATATATTTAGCCCAACGTGTTCAAGGAAAAGATACGACAAGACGAGGAACATCAACAGGTTTTTTTGACTATTTTACTTGGTTGGACTCGGACGCGCTAATTGGGGGACTCGGGCCAAAACTCATCAATAATCAATTGATTCCATCATGATTTCACTTGTTGGATACAAGCCCCAGGCTGTTTATTGGTAGACTTGAAATGATAAATAGCAAGTGATTTTCAAAGTTGCGCGCTAATTCAGCCATGGGACATTTGTAGCCCGTGGGAAATTTGTTCAACGTTGTATAGAGATTCCTTGTGTTCTCAATCATCATGACAACGTCCTACCCACCACCAACAACGTCCGGCAAGCGTACACGGCCACTCACTCCTCGTCGTTCATCGACTTCATCTGTCGCCTCTGGCTCTCTGTCCCCGTCGACGACATCACCTGAAACGAAGATTGCTCGATCTTCAAGATCACCAGATACTTCATTCTCAAACGACGGTGGCGACAAACCGATTATATGTACTCTTCCACCAACGTGTAATCGACGTCCCATCACGTTGACAAAGAAAGAGTTGGAGAGACATTATGCCAAATATCATGCACACGTATGCGAACAGGTCGAGTGTGGATGTGTGTTTCCAGAAGCCAGATTCTTGGAATTGGTAAGTGTATTTTCAAAAAAAAAAAAAGAAAAAGGCTTATCTACGTGACTTTTATGTAGCATCAAACAGAATGTCATGACCCCTTGGCAGCTGTACGCAAAGAACGCGGGGAGAAGATCGTATGTTCCATCTCTTACCCCCTTCCGCAGTTGATAATATTCGATTGATAGTTTGGATGTATGGTGACGACATGTACCCGGACTTTTGTATCACCAAGAGCACGTCGTCTACACTTGATCGAAGTACATAAATACCCAAAAGAATTCTTCTTCGCTGTGACAAATAAAGGCATCGGCGGTTTGTTGAGGAAATGGGGTGAAGGTGCAAGTATGATCAGAGGGAATTGGAAACCGAGGGACTTGGAGAAGAAGGAGGAGGAGGGTGATAGGATGATACTACAGAACACAGATGAGGATGACAAAGGCTCGAGTGAAGAAGTCGACATGGAAGAATTGGAGAAAACACCCAAGCCAGGTGTGCGGCCTTTGCATCCCGACGACAGTCTCTCGAGGTCCGGGGAGACCAGATCGAATGTGAGTGCAGATGTTGATGTGCTTGCTGAAGGGATGTCTTCCCTTGCGCTCATACCAAGCTCGATTCGATTTGGTCGTGGCAGTCGAGGTGGAGGATTGGGAACAAGAGGACGAGGCAGAGGTTGGAATCCCCCGAGTGATGCCGGAAACATGAGCACAGTTGGTTCGGCTACTGATACAAGACAAGCAGGTGGGAAAGAACGGGGAGGGAGAAGGGGGAAAGGACATCATCGAGTTGGTGCGTCCAACGGGACTGGGATGGAGATGGATGTGCCATCTGGAGGAGCAGGCAACGTTGTTTTGCTGTCTCCCGAGGGTGCTTCCAGAGCTGGACGAGGCCGTGGATCCAGTCGTGGTAAGAAGGAAGACCGAAGTCGCTGAATTTCTGTGTCTGAGTGTGGGCACTTGCTTGGTTGCACATGTGTGTACAATACTGGCCCAAGTTTTGAATGAATCAACATATTGCACTACATTGTTTCAACATTGCACTGCATTGGTATTGATGTGTTACATTGTCCCTGATAGTACGTCTCGACGTCAAAAGTACAATGAACATTGTTACCGGCCATCAAAACGTAATTTGGCAGCAGGAACAATAGAAACTTTGTTGTCTTTTGTTCCTTGCGCTTATAAGCACGGTCTGCGTCTTCCAGTCGTGCAATACTGCAGAGCAGTACTCGCAGAATATTTTTTCTAGTCTGGTACTACCCCTACGCACTCATATTTACTCGCAGGTGCTCGCCGATACTAGGATGCAGGGAACCCGGTATTCGTTTCTTTCCAGGCCTCCTCCTCAAAAGAAACGGACTCGAAAAGTCCCTCCTCCACTCATCTGTATTCAGTCTGCGCCTAGTCTATGGCGTACGAGTAGTATTGCTGCTTGGGCCGCCCTCGTTCAGCCAGGTTCCCCTGCTCCGAACTCTCCCTTGATCTCGTATGCCATATCATCTCCAGCTCCAGCATCTGCTCGGGACATGGACGTTGGACTTGGCTGTCCCTCGATTTTCGTCGACATGCCACTGAGCGCCTCCGTCGTCAAAATGCCCCTCTCGCCGTCTCCATCCAAAAAGCGTTCGACAACAAGACGTATCATTAAACGCTTCCGTTCACTCGGGGGTCTTGTGTCTCGTCCAAAGCCATCATCAACGCCTGTCGGCGCCGAGTGGACAGCCAAGGGCAAGTGTGGTCACGTGCGACCGCCTTTGTCGACTGCACACGACCTCGCCCTGATGCAGTTTTTTGCTGGTGGTTCTATGGAAAATAACGTCCGCATGCTTATGGCGGCCAGGGCACATGAAGGAGGAGGAGTAGAGGATGTATTCAGGGATGAGAAAGGCAGGATTTGGATAGACAAGGATGAAGAGATGGAGTGTGCTCATCTTCTCGGCGGCGATGTTGATGGAGATGAAAAGTCTGTGGAGGGAGGGACGGTTGGTTTAGTAGATAGTTCTGATTTATGTCAGACGGTGGCAGGACGGAGTGTGCTTTCAGTGCCGCCTCGTCGGAAGAAACACCTTGACAGACCGAGATTCCTGGTAGACATGGCTGTATTTGGTCCCCGGTCGCCGGTGATGGGATGTATTTATAGAGTTGATATGTTGTAGATCAAACGATCATGTCATCTCCGCGAGTGAAAAGGACATACTCTGGCCATTCTCGCTCCTTCCTCATCTCTCTCTCAAAAGATGACAACTTGTCTGAGCCAGAGTCCTATTCCTCTCTTCGCATGCGCTGGGGCGTTGATTTCGAGGAGCACGACAGCGTCCTCCCGCCCAACATGATGAACAACCTCAAGAGCATCACTGAGCTCAGGTCCAAAGGCGAGTCCCGCCGCTTTCTCGACCAGGCAGGCTATCTCCTTGAGGGCATGGATCCCTCCAACAGCTCTGCCCTCAAAAGATCCAGGTTTGCCCTTTTAATTCCTGCCTATCCTTGCTCATCGCCTCCAGTGCCTCCGACATCACAGCCCAGCTCTGCGACCCTGACTTTGCCCGCAAGGCCAAGGCAGCAGACTTTTACCACAAGTCTTGGCTCGTCTTTCTGAAAGCCGGCGCAGGTACAGACCAGGACAAGGTGATTCGTGTTTCCCTCTCGCCTTTCCCGTACAAACCCTTTCCTATAGATCCTCGACATTCTCCTTATATTCCTCCTCGCCCTCATCGCTCGTAATACAGATACCCTCCTCGACCTGCTATCCCACGACCATACCAGCGAAAACCAGCTCACCCGTATCCTCTTTTTCCTTCTCAGGACTTCCGCCGACACGGACCCCCTCTCTCTGGTCACCGATTCCACCGCAACAGATCGAGACTTTCGACGCATCGGCTTGACAAAAAAAGACAGGCTCACTGTAGGCTTCTCCATCTAGCTTCACCTTAACTCCCTCTCTGAATCAATCCTTGGGAACAGTTGTCCACTATATACTCCACAATATCCACTAAATCCAATCTATTTCCCTCAGAAACACAGGTGCGTCCCTCTTTTTCGTACCCTCCTTTCACTGACTCGTCCAGGTCACATCCCCCCTTTTAATCACAAACATCCTAACACTCCTCCCACCCTCTCTTCTTCTCCCCAAACACCTCCCTGACCTTCTTCACTCTCTCTGTTCTCTCATACATGCCTCTTTCCCGCCGAATGATCCTTTGGCGTTTCTTCGACATGAGTCTTTGTCTTCCGACAAAGACCTAGCGGAACCCCCGTTTGAATCTATCACTCGTCATCTCCAGCTACTTGATATGTATCTTCTAGCCCAATCATCCTCGACCACCGATCTGGACAAGGCCAGAGACGACTGGTTCGTTGATGGTTTGGTGGCTGTTGGCGTTTGTTCAGACATGATTTTGCGTCGATCTGTGTCGTCGACGATCAACTCAGGTAGCCTATAAGACCATTTTCTGAAGAATGTAAAACTGATGAATGTTGTTTTTTTTTGTTTCAAAGCATCGGAATGTCTGAACATTCTCCTTAGGGTATTCGTCAACCTCACGCATGGTGATTTGAACTGGGCACAGAGCCTCATTGCTAATGAATTTGCAGTGGGTTTGATAGTGAGATTGATATCGTCGTTGTCTTCTACGGAGGATGAAGAACACAGCGACGTTTCGCAGCGGTCTGCGGCATCCTCTGCCTCCCCCTCTTCTTCTCACCATCAGCAACAACATGCATGGGACCGTCAATGTCTCGCTTTAGGTTTATTGACAAATTTGGTACAGAGTGTACCTAGATTCAAGAACGTATTGCGTCGAACGAGTAGGTCTTTCTTTTAATATACCACCGTCATAGATACACAACACTGATTTGAAATCAAAGAGCTATCGCCTAAATGCACGTTCTCAAAGCCGGGATGTGCAAAGAAATGTCAATGTCCTTTTGGTTCCCACCAGATTGGGGCACTGGAGGTTCTTGCTGGGGTGTACAATGCGCATTCGAGCTTTTGTCTGTTGTCGTCCAACGAGAAATCACCGTTGATGGAGGATCATGGTAACACGACGACGACGACGCCCCTTATTTTGAGTACACTTTCTCTTTTGTTTGGGATTCTTATGTCTTCTCCTCAAAATCAGTCTGTCCTGCTTTCTTTGATTGAGGGTGATGATGATGATGAGAGAAGCAAATTGGAGAGATTGGTTCGTCAAGCGAAAGAGTTTGTTGTTTTGTGTGCAGATGAGGAGGAAGGGGAGGAGAAGGAGAAGGAGGTGGGTTCTGGTTCTGGTTCTAGGATGACAGCACGGGGTGGGAAGAAAGAGATGAGAGAGGTCGTGAGTGTGTTGGAACGTTTGCGTGATGAATGTCGAAAAGGGTGATGGGATACTTGTTACGGTTTATGGAGTGAGTTGTAGGAGAATGACGGATGGTAATAAATGTGAGGGAAAGGGAGTTTGTGGAAACAGTGGGAGAGAAGCAAAAAAATTTTGTGTGTGTGAAAAAAAAAAAACAAGGTTGGAATTGTGGAGTGAGGTAGGTGTCCCTTCAGAGTAAGAAAAAATTTCGAGGGGTTATCAGCAGGAGAGAGAGTGTGTGTGAACTCGGAGAGACGTCAAATTGACGCACTGAACCAAAAACAAAAGACATGCTAAAAAAGTGTGTATAGACAATCGGATCGCCTTGCTTGTACACATGGCAAGCACCGAGGGAAGACAAGTCTTTTTTCGGCCCTTCGAAAAACAACAACAAATGCAGGCCGTTTGCAACCTGTATATACATTAAGTGCTGCGTTGACTGGTTTACAGGGATAAGAAAGTTTTTATACTTTATGTCTGAGGATAAAGACTCTGGTGAACAATGACCAAAGTTACTCATAGACTAAAGAAAGGGCAATGAGTAAAGAGCACATCGTCATCAACACCTGGATCAACAAATTGGCAATTGTAAACTTGATAAGCATTAACATTAACAGTAGGTATTTTCACACTCAACACTCCGTAGTCAGGTCTCTTAACGTTGTCAGAGACAACATGTTCTTAGGACAGAATGAGTGTAATAGACATTTAACATGTACTGCTTGCTTGACCATCTGAGACAGCAATGGTTGCGGGGAGCATGGTGACGAGAGCCAATAGAGGCGGCCATTGGTCCGCCTTGACCCTCGTCCTGCACATCCTCCGAGACCACCTCTACTATCACCACCACTGCGACCAATGCCCCGTACACGCTGCAGCGGGGCACAATCACCATGGCTCAGTGGTCTTCGAGGAGGCATTGACAATCCATAGGCAAAGCTGACGAGACATCGAGCCATAAACCTGTTTATATAGCCAGTGAAAACGTGCAAACGCCAGACCTCAAGCTGACCAATCCGCAGCACACTTCTACTTCTCAATGATCGCAGCTGAAGCGCAGCAATAAGAAGCTTGGATGTCATCCGACTCTCGTAGGACGGCAGTTTTCGTATGAGAAAAAGGCTTTCCTGGGGTCTTCTGACCGGACCCTTTTTACTCACTTAATAAATAGATATTGAGAGATTGAATAATGGCGAAAAAGATTGCGTCATGTGTGAAGTGAGGTTCGGTAATCGGCTCGGTAATCGCAAATAGGTGCGAACTGAAGACAAGTACTCAATAGAGGCATCTGGTCACGCTTTTCTTCTGGAATTCTTCAATAAGGCTTGTCCTGACTAGAATAAGTGCTTCATTCTCATGGTCCAAAGAGCTTGCGAAAGGCAAGACTTGTAGTAGTAACATCATCTCATCTGTCAGACACAATAACATCGCCGAAGACCTAAGGTGGTCAACATGAAGTCACATCCTACATAGACCTAGAAACTGCTCACGTAGATTTTGTCTTCAGTCTATCTCTAAATTACTCATCGAGCGCCACATGCAAATCTTGGTCCCCTTCCTCACTCGAGTCTAAAAAGCACTGTTCAATAGCAGGTAAATATGAATTCATCTTCCACATTTGATCCAAATTCATCTCCATGAGATCAAAAGCAAGTGCGACAACCGGTTCGTGCGATGATGGAGTCACATTTTCTTGCGGTGGCGCTGAATTAAAAGGAGGCATCTTCGGATACCGCGCACCAAAATGAGTCAGAAGAACGTTCTTGGCGTTCGCGCTGTGCACCATACTCAACCATGAACCAACAGAACGTCCAAAATAGAGGACTCACTCCCGACCAACTTGTATAGCTTCACTAATAGTGCTGTGCGCTTTGGATTCCGATCGATCCAACGACATCTGTTCCTTTTGATCGTCACCGAAAGATGCTTCGTGAATAAGCAACGTAACACCATTTGCTACTCGTGGAATATTCGGTGTCGGCCGCGTGTCTCCAGAAAATCTGTAATCTGAGATCAACTCTTATCAAAAATCGACCGGAAAGTGCAACACACGATATGCTCCAACCATCTTGACTTTTGAAGTATACTCCATAGGCAACCGTCTGATGATCTACGTCAAACGTCTCGAACGTCTCGAGAGCCAGACTACGGCACATATCGGAGGCGTGCTTTCGACATCTGACCAACTATATTAAGACCAGCCATAGAGCTCCATAGATCAAAACCTACGGTTCCCGATCCGTCTTGTTCCTGAATCGTTGTGTTCTCCCTGCATGAGTATAGTTCAAGGCCTCACTCTGTACTTGGATTACACCATTTTCGTTGGGTTCTTGAGATAAACCAATGTCTTCCAGATCATGACGCTCCCTGAGGCATTGAAGAACTGTCGCATCCGAGACGATGTACAATGGCTGTTTCGGAGATTTTGTGAGCTAGGCCATGCACTAAGTCAGACAATGGAAAGGCAGCAAAAATGATGTAAACAGCCCACAAGTCTTCTGTACCTTAAAAGCTTCGCCAACCCCATCTGGTGATCCGCGTGCTTGTGGCTCACAAAGATACACTTGAGATTCGCCAATACATCGTCGACGTCTCCATCTGAGCCTACTCCATACCGACGGGTCAACTGGCCCAGGGTACCCTCTCCTACGTCTAGTAGAACATTTCCATACGGCGTTCGAATAAGTGTCGATAAAACTTATGAAACCAGATAAGACCACTGACAAACGAAGACTCTGAGAACGCATCATACCATTACGATATCTAGTTGGTATCGAACTGCCCGTTCCTAATGGTAAGATCTTGACATTCAATGGTTGTTGCGTTCCAGCCGGAGGATGTCGCGAGACAGTCTCTTTTGCTTCTTCGAAGGCTTTGATGGTTGTATCAGATAGTGGTTGGAAAGTAGACCCAGAAAGGGCAGGATGAAATCGATCGTTTAGTGTGAAATTATCTGATCGCACTAGACCAGACGGGCGAAGTGGGACGTGAAGATTAGCTGTCATAACATGTACATTAGGGGGAAGAGAAGGAACATCTGACAACGATGTCAGCATCCTTAGTCTGGAAAACCTTCTGGAGGAAAAACACCTGCTAATAGCTTTTCGGGGGAAAGGTTGAATTTAGGGACAGGGAAGACTTCAGGATCAAGTTGAGATAGTCGATACTGATTGAAACTGAAGCTGGTGAATGTTACAGGGTTTGGACTGTGATCCGGGGAAGAAATAATATGCTATGAGTCTTCAGGTCAGAAGGTACAACATTATGAGACTAAAATTACCTCTGCTGTTCCATGGAACCCTCGCATGAAATCCCTATATCGCTCGTCCTCAAGCACCCCGGGGCCAAGAAGGTGATATATGACTCCCACTTTGTGCTTTTCCAAATCTTCCGGATCAGATGACCGAAAAGGCCTATAGACTGTATCGAAGGACTGGACAACTGACGGTATCATCTCAACTGAAGGAACATCAAGAATGATGACAGCTGCCGGAGGGTCACTCTTGCTCATACATTCTTCAGGATGAACAGTCCTCACTTCAGGACCATCAGAACCTTTTACCTCAAACTGAATTGTTTCTCCCTTTGCTAGTTTCGCTCGTAAATCATTACGTGGGACATCGAGTTCATTCAATTTCTTTCCGTCAATTTTACCACGGACGCGAGGTCCAACAACAACGTAAGCTAGTGTTGATGATTGCGGAAATGCCGGGGGGAAGTGAAAGGAGGGAAGTTGTCGAAAAAACCATTTTGGGAGGTGTCGATGGTAATCGTCTGGTTCTGTGAGTCCATCTCCTTTCGGATGAATTTTCTAGAACTAGTGAGAAAAGCGCTGGTGACAGGCAGCAGAAAACACAGCGCACAAGATTGGAGTCAGACTCTTTTGGCATGAACATATATTGGATTGTTTTACGCGGAATCTCGTCAGGAGTCAACCCGTATGAATCAGAAGCTTTAGCTATCTTGGACGGTCTGTCTACTTCTGGTGACCTTTTGCGCTTCTGACCTAGAGCTGCCACATCCGCAGTGGATAGAACTATGGAATGAATAGCCTTTGATATCGTAAACGCGTAGACCGTGACGTTATCGTCTTTGTAAAAAACCTCGGGAAGAGTGGCATGTTGTTCTGGAAGACACTCATCCACCGTGAAAGTCATAGAGTCCCTGTCCTTGATCAGACGAGAAATTGCAATGAAGATCTGACTGACCTATACAAATAGCGTCGCATGGACGCAATATAGTGACAGAGACCTGGAGGTCCCACAACACTTATCTTGTTGATAGCACCATCTGCGCAGGCCATGAGCATGCCTTAAAGATCCTTTAGTATAACATCACTCTCGAGGCACGAAAACCACTACTTACCCCCGAGTCCGCCTGCTCTCTGAGAATCTACCTGAGTGAGGAAGACTCCCCTAGTGCGCTTGAAATTCTGTTGACTTTGGCAGAAGGCACGGTTCGTATTTTCCCCCACATTAAAAATATACTTTGCACCATCAAAAGTGATCAGCACAGTAGGTTCGGTGTCATAAGAAAGAGGAGTGAGGACGGTAGTTGACCAAGTCTGCATACCCCTTGAAGGTATTCTTGCAGCGAAGACCGAGTGCGGGAAAGAGGGAATAATTAACGAGCGAATGATTTGTTTGAACCACGCCAGCTTGAGGAAACGAAGACGAAAAGACTGACGAATTGCATCCGGTCGCCTACACGTGATCATGGGTCCTCGTGTGGCAACTTGACCAGATCCTGTGCGATCAACCATGGGATCAGCCATGCGGTTTTAGTACTAGTGATACCCAGACATACGGAATGTTAATTCAATTGTTCCTGTCTTCTGCATCCATCTCAACATGACCTCGAGTGAACTCAACACAATTAATGCTCGCGCTCATTTCCCCTCTCTCAACTCAGGATACATATACGCTGATAATGCTGGAGGCTCTCAAGTCCCTCGAGAAGTCATCAGCTGTATTTTTGACTATCTTACCAACACCAATGTCCAACTTGGCGCCGACTATTCAATCTCCATCCAAGCTACCAGGCGTGTCATGGCCGAGGGGCCAGCAAAAGCAGTCCAACTTTTCAACGCAGAATCTCCAGATGAGATCGTCTTTGGAAGCAGCTCAACTGTGAATCTTGAGAATCTTGCCAGGAGCTTGGAGGATGATATCCAGCCTGGAGACGAATTCATCATCACTGGAGAACACGAAGGTCAAGCTTGATTTATTCCTACCATGACTTGACAGGTACTGACGTCGATGTAGCTAATGCGGGTCCCTGGAAGAAGCTAGCCAAACGTCGTGGGGCAGTTGTCAAAATCTGGCATGCTACACCTCTGACTCTGGAAAACCCTTACTCTGTCAGTCTCCAAATCAAGGAACTTCTCCCTTTAATCTCCAACAAAACACGTATCGTTGCTTTTCCGGCCTGTTCCAATATTCTTGGTAGCATCATGCCAGTGAAAGAAGTTGTCCAAGCCATCCGTGCCGATGCGCAGGCTAAGGGCAGTAAAAAGGTCGAAATCTCAGTTGATTGTGTGGCTTATGCTCCACATCGTCCGATGGATGTCCAAGATTGGGACGTTGACTTCTGCGTCTTCTCGTACTATAAGGTACATTCGGTTTCCGTACCGTCTCATCCTATCACAAAGCATGAACTCACGTCTCTTGAAGGTTTACGGACCCCATCTCTCTGCCCTCTATGTCCGTGCCGCCGCGCTCAAGCAATCGGTCACTTCTCTCGTTCACCATTTCCTCAAAGTCGATCACACTTCAAGCAAACTCCACCCTGGTGGTCCGGGATACGAACTTGTCTATGCAACTACAGGGGTTGTAGCGTATCTTCTTTCCCTCACACCTGCCAACACCCTTGAAGCTACTTGGGATGTCATAGCCCAACATGAACAGACACTGGTGGCACCTTTGATTCATTACCTTACAGATCCAAAGCAATGGGA
>Ga0153951_1000112_pt1 | contig 28169 bp, 27 predicted proteins | sample TSNJ035MetaG_FD_102278 | JGI IMG/M metagenome (GOLD analysis project Ga0153951, IMG submission 102278) | Attine ant fungus gardens microbial communities from New Jersey, USA - TSNJ035 MetaG | ecosystem: Host-associated > Fungi > Mycelium > Unclassified | place: USA: New Jersey, Wharton State...
CGGTGGAACGCTGTGGGCCGACTTGAAGCCCGCCCAAACCGCGGTCTCCAAGCTCGACCTTGTTCAGGGTTGAGAAACCCGCTCAACCTTGAACAATTGCACAGCTGACCGGCGGATTCTCTGCCGCCCGCTGCCAGTTTAATCCAGCTCGATTCCACAAAAATCAGCGACTGCCATGATGGTAGTCGCTTTTTTTGATGCCTGTGAATCGGACACAGCCGATTGTGAACGGAACTCTGGTTGCCGCACGGCTTCTGCCGGTCAGCTGTGACATTGTGCTTAGCCGGTCACGGCTTAGCACAAGACCAAGCTTTGAGACCGCGGGCTTCGGGCTCAAAGTTGTGTCCACAGTGTTCCACCGGCAGTGAAGCCGAAGGCAAACAACATCAAATTTGCTCTGCCGAAAGCTGGCCGCACGGCTTCTGCCGGTCAGCCGTGACATTGTGCTTAGCCGGTCACGGCTTAGCACAAGACCAAGCTTTGAGACCGTGGTCTTTGGGCTCAAAGTTGTGTCCACAGCGTTCCACCGGCACAGAAGCCAAAGGCACTAAAAAAGCCTCGGAATCATTAAATTCCGAGGCTGGTTTTATTCTTCGACGGCGCGTTCTTCGGCGCGGCGCTGGGCGTTTTGGCGCACCAGTTGGCTGAGGCCGACCGCATCGATCGTCTGCAAGTGGCCGATAGGCTGCTTGTTTTGGAGCACGTCCGTTGGGATTTGGTACATTTTGTGCGTGTCGATGTAGGACGCCTTTTTCAGACCGGCGGCTTGCCAGTCTTGAATCGGGTAATACAGTGCTTGAATCTCCTCTGACTTGTCGCCGTACTGGGAGGTGATTTTTAAAATCCCTGTCTCCACCGCTCCAGGGGTCAGGATCAAGGCTGGGCGCCACTTCTCGCCTTCATTGTCATCGTAAGGCACATCGGCAATGTAGATTTCCAAAGGTTCCATCAGTCATCCCCCTGCATCCAGCGATGAAATTCAGGCGCTTTCTTCGGATCATAGTGTCCGTGTTCATCAAGTTCCACGTGTTCGGTTGGCAGGTTCTCAACCAGCGCCGCCCACTCCTCAGGGGTTGGGGCGCGCTGAATCACGAGTTTGCCATCTTCAATACTCAGATGCAATTCCATATCGGCCTCAAATCCAAGTTCCGCCAAGATTTCTGGTGGAATCGGCAGATGCCCTTCTGGCGATAATTTAACAATTTTTGCCATATGATTTGCCTCGATTCTTGATAAAAATGGGGCCACGCCGATCGGCCTGCCCCCACTTTTGTGTGTTTGTTACTTCAAGTATGCGCCGGCCATCCACTGATTACCGCCCAAGTTATACCACACTTGGTTATTCACGGTCACTTCAGCAAATGACTTCCACGCTGTGCCGGTCTTCAAAATCTTGCCGGTCACTTTTTGCCCATAATATGGAGAATTCCAAACGGCGATCCCATAGCCAGGCATGTAATTCACGGTCTTAACACCGCGGCGAGTGACAGGACTGGTTGATAGATAACGCCCGTCAATCCAGTTGCCATCGCTCAACTTGTACCAGTACGTGCCATCGCCATAGGTCCGGCCGGTGAAGTTGACGCTGGTGCCGTCTGCGAGTTTGGTGTTAGCCGAAACCCGATTTTTACCTGGCTTGGACCATTCCAAAATGCTGTAACCTGGGACGTACTTAATGGTCCCGGTGCCACTTTGGTACGTGTCAACTTGTTGATCAGAGTTGGTGACTGGTGTGTTGGCATCACTGGTGATGTTAAAGAGTTCAAAGGTATACGAGTAGCCATTAGGATACTTGCTGCCGAGCCCTTTCACTGTCACGGTGTATGAATTGCCGGCCGTTAAGGTCACGTTCTTTGGTAAGAAGGTCACCAAGGCATTATATTCCCCGTAATATGCTTGGTTGTAATTTTTCACGCTCGAGCCTGAACCCACTTGGCCGGTGGTGTTGTTCTTAATGGTGACAGACAGGCCATTAACAGGCACGTGGTCGTCATTTGAGAAGTACACAGACCATGGAATTGGGTGGGCATTGTCCGCACGCATGGTTAATTCTTCGATTGGGAAGACGCCGTTACCAGGATAGGTCACAATGTCCTTTGTTGGTTGGCGGTCGTAGTCACTCGGGTTGATGATGGCTTGGTTGGCATAGCGCCAGCCATTGGCCCCAATGGCAACCCCAATCCCAAAGGCTGATAAGCGTGATGATAACATCCATGCCCGGTGACCGGTATCTTGGCCATCCAGGTTGTAGTTATCAGCAATCAATGAACCAATGGTGTAGGCTGGTGAGTCAGATCCCTGATGGAAAAAGAGATTGCTGGCAGCCGTGGTTTGTTGCGCTGCACTCCAAGTGGCACTTGGCACGGCATATGGCTTGTTCGCGTTGTTCAACCCGTGTTGATCCAGATTAGGATTAACTTGGGCTGCCGCCATCGCTGCTGCGGCAATCTGGGACTTATTATTCAAGGCTGTCGTTGATGGCACAACGGGCAGCCCCGCCAATTGACGGTAATAATTCATCCAGTCCGTGGCAGCTTCGACGTATTGTGGCTTTAAGCGACCCGCGGAGAATGGAAAACCAAATCGCGGTGCGTCGGCATAGATACTATCACCGGCGTACACTGTTTGATCCAATTGGGCATACATCTGCTTCAACTGCGCAATCCGTTGCGCATTGGTAGCCGTTTGCGAGATGGCTGTGACTTCGGCGTGCGCGGTCTGTGGGGTAATGGTGGCCCCCAAGCCCAATGAAACTGCCAGAAGCGTCAGTGCTGAAGTCGTGACTAATTTTTTCAATTGAAACCCTCCTTGAGTCTTAACGTGAACTTAGGCCGATGCCAGTTGACTGTTAAGTATAAAATACGTATTGGCTGGTTTGGCCAATTTGGGATCGTGGACTTGGTACCATTGTTGGATCGTCAATTCATCGGCGAACAAGCGGTTGATTTCTAAGGAATCAACGGGCTCATTCGTGGTGGTGACGGCGGCGTAAAAATGACTTGAGTTCGTCAGCAGGTGAGTGATTTCACTGCTAATCTGGCGCAAGTCGTCATGTTGCAGATTAAACTCGCCGACAACCAGGTCATAATGATTCCCCAAAAGGCCTAAATCATTATCATCTAAAATTTGATAGCGCAGGCGGTCAGAGCTCGCAACCGCACGCGCAGCGGTAATTTGTTCAATTGCATGGTCAACGCCCAGGACGGCGATGGCCCCGTGATTCACCGCATAGCGGCAGAACCAACCGTCTGCGGAATGTAGTACAAGCACCCGTTTACCGGCAACATCCGGAAGGGTCTTTGTCAGCGCCTGCCACAGCGGATACTGCTGGCCTGTGTCAACAGGCAACGCAATTGGATGCGTCGGGCGCATCTTTGGATAAGGTTCATCCATTGTCATCCACGACCTTTCTACCGTTTATTATAGGCTATTCACCGGCTTTATGCATAGGAATAACGCCAACAACGCCCTTCGTAAATATTTTCTAAAAAGCACGCCCAAATAATTGACCTTTGCGCCATAGCGAGTAACATAGCTTCTGTTAGAGATGTAATTTTCTAACCTCCCAAAAAAGTGGTTTCCCGAGGCCTCACCAACTTCGGGAAACTTTTTTTATGCCCGCAAATAAAATTGTTGCATTTCAATGAGGATTATGAGATTATAATTAACAATCATTGCTCAGTAGTTCAGCGGTAGAATGTCTGACTGTTAATCAGAGGGTCGTTGGTTCGAATCCAACCTGAGCAGTAAATAAAAAGCTGTGACAATGTAAAAAGCCAATTGGTCAGCGACCAGTTGGCTTTTTTCGTGTGGAGACTACTGCGCTGAAGGCACGATTAGTTGCAACCACAGCGTTGTGGCCAGAAGTCCGGCCAAATATAAACCTTCGGAAATCAAATATTTTTTCCGGTTGGCGGTAATTTTTGCGTGGTACTCCCCAGGGAGAGCGGGCGCCTCAAGCACAACTAGTCGATCACGCAACAGGACGTCCGCAATGGAAAGCGCGGCCGCAATGCCTTCAAAAATCCACATAATCGCCGTACTGGCCGTGTCAGTCAATGTCACAATCAGTAATGGATTCAAGAAGTGCACCGCCCAACCAGCAATGAAGAGCACAATGAATAATGCTTGGAGCAACTGGCGCGTGCCGGCAATGCGAGTCACCCGACGAAAGATCTCAGGCCTTTCCGCAATGTATTTGACCTGCTGTAAAGCATTAACTTCGCGACTTTGAGAATCCCCCTGCAGCAAAACTCGGAGTCTGAGAGTTGCCCCTGACAAGAGCAGCGCAAAGCCCAAAACCAGGGTAATGATTTGTAATGCGTCCATCGCTGGCCCACCTTTCACTTGTGAGTGGCTAATACACCGGCCGGTCTTCCCCTTGGGTAGCTGGATCGGCGATACCTAAACTGTCTTTGTTCGCAAAGCTTGGATCCGCGACGATTTGCAGAACAACATCAGCCATACTTTGTCGTGAACCAGACACCCCCACATATTCATCGTGACGATGGGTCAGGCTGTACTTGATTTCATCACGGTCGTTAAGCCAAGGCAAGCGCAAGGTGGTGTAATCCAACCCAGACGCCGCCAACAAGTTATCCGATTCTCGCGCCACCACCAGACCATCGCCGACCTGCTCATTATTCCAGCGGCCAAATTCACCGGGTACTTCATCATAAATTCCCAACGCATTGGCGAAAATAACCCGCCTAACGTTTGCTGCTTTCATCCCGGCAATGACATTTTTGGTGACGCGGTTATCGGCCGACTGATCAACCACCGCTACGAAAACGATGTCCTGACCCTTGATGGCCGCCGCAACGTCCTGTGCGTTTTCCAAGTCAGCTTCCTCCACCCGCACGCGCGGATTATCGGCCATATTATTCAAGCGCTGGCTATTGCGCAGGGCCAATGTCAGCGTCACGTCGGCAAATTTTGGCTCAGAGAGAATGCGATGGGCCACAATCTGAGCAATCTGCCCATTGGCCGCAAAAATTACAAATTTTGTCATACTAACTTCCTTTCAAACATCACATGACGCGCTTAATCACGGCATCAAAAATTTGGTTTGGCACAATTCTGGAGAAGAACACCGATGGCTTAGCGCCAAAGCCCGTCAGGTAGTGGGTCCGTGGCCGTTTGGCTGTGGCAGCTTTAGCCATCACTCGGCCAATTTTGCTGGCGGCGGTGATGAAACTGCTGCTGTACAAGCGCCGCAAATTGTTCGCGGTCCGTTGCGCGGCCTTGGCATATGGTCCTTGAGCTGAGCTTTCACTTAGGTGGTCAGCAGCAATCATCCCCCAGTTCGTCTTGATGGCGCCTGGTTCAATCAGGACCACTCGAATGCCAAACGGCTGGAGTTCAAGGCGCATAGAATCTGAGAAACCTTCCACCGCAAATTTGGTCGCGTGATACCACGCACCAAATGGCGTCCACACTTTGCCGGCCATTGAGGAAGTATTGATGATTGTGCCTGAATGTTGCTTGCGCATTTGTGGCAGTACCAGCTTAGTCATCTGGGCGAGGCCAAACAGATTGACGTCAAATTGGCGTTTGGCTTCGTCAATGGACACTTCTTCAACGGCACCGTATGATCCGTAGCCGGCATTATTAATCAGCACATCGAGTCGGTTTTCTTTTTGAATGATGTCATCAACGACAGTTTGCGCCGCGGCGGCATCTGTCACATCCAAAGCGACTGGCGTCACGCCATACACGGTCAATTCTTCCAGCCGATCAAGCCGGCGGGCCGCCCCATAGACGATGTTGCCTGCTTGCGCCAGTTGCTTGGCCGCTTCAAAGCCAATCCCTGATGAAGCCCCAGTAATTAAGATTACGCGTGCCATAATTAAACCCCTTTTCGTTGTGGTTGCCTTGAGTGTAAGACCGGAGCGACCGAGGGTCAATTTAAACGCGATACAGGAATGATTGACTCTGATCCAACATCGCCAATATTTTTTTATGAAGGGCTTGCCTTGAAGTCAACTTCAAGGTTGAAGCCGATTGAACCAACTTCAGGAGGAGGTCAAGTATGCCTGTCCAAAATAACAAGAATTATGAGTATCGGGCTCATGGTTGCAGCCATCATTGTGGCAATTTTTATCGATGGCCGGCAGTCATGACAATGATGGCATCAGACTGCCACTCATTAGATGAAACCAAAAAGGGTTGTGACATTCTTGTCACAACCCTTTTTAAATTACGCGCCCTTCCGATTGACAGGTGCCGCCAATATAGTTAGTATACTAACTTATTAGGGAGGGCTAGCGATGAACTCCGGTTACTTAATCATGAATCTGGCACACCAAATAAAATACCAACTGAATCAAGCCTTGCTTCAAGAGGATCTCACGGTCCAACAGTGGGCCTTACTACAACAACTGATGCTTGAACGACCATTAACGGCCGTCCAGTTAGCCAACCGGCTCGATATGGACAAACCCACTGTTTCAGGCATTGTCAAACGTTTGGTTGAGAAGGATTTCTTGACCAAACAGGCCAATCCCGCTGACCAGCGCTCTCAGCTTCTCAACTTGACTTCGACCGGCCAAACAGCGGCAGTCACTGGTCAAGGAATCAGTAATCAGATTGTGGACGCAATCATGGCGCCATTGTCCCCTGAAGATCAGCAACGGTTGAATCAGCTGCTCGGCAAACTCACCCCCACAAAGGAGTAATCATGACACACATTTTAGTCATCGGTGGATCAGGAAACATCGGTTCACCGCTCGTCGATACATTAGCGCAAAACCCTGACGTTCAACTGACTGTCGGCATCCACAACTTACAAAAGGCCCAAAAACATTTTGCGACTGACAAACAGGTCCGCCTAGTCCACTTTGACTTTCTCGACCCAAGCACCTTTCCTGAGGCTTTCACCGATATTGAGAAGATTTTCTTTATCCGGCCGCCCCAACTCAGCCATCCGAAACAAGATATGGCGCCGTTCTTAAATTTTGCCAAACTACAACAGATTCAACAGATTGTCTTTGTGTCCTTGCTGGGTGTCGAGAAGAATCCTGTTACGCCACATCACCAGATTGAAGCGATGATTGAGCGGCTAGAGATTCCGTACACCTTCATTCGCCCTAGTTTCTTCATGCAGAATCTCAGTTCCACGCACCTCTACGATCTTCAAGCCAATCACGATCTCTTCATCCCCGCTGGGCGCGCCAAAACCGGCTTCATTGATACCAGAGATATTGCCGATGTTGCTGCCGCGTGCTTACTTGATGCCAATTATCTCAATCAAAAGCTGGATATTACTGGCGCTGAGGCCCTGACTTATGATGAAATTGCAGTTAAAATGACCCACATTCTCGGGACCCCAATTACATACAGGCGCCCAAGTCTCTTAAAGTTTCGCCGCACCATGCTTAAACGCGACACGCCTAAAGAATTTGTCAATGTCATCACCCAACTGGGCAATGCAAAGACGGTGAATCATAATATCGAAACAATTCTCAAGCGTCCAGCTCGATCCATTGATACTTTCATTCAAGACTACCGCCAACTTTTTCTCGAGAAATAATCAAACGCCAGAACCGCCTCAAACAGGCAGCCCTGGCGTTTTTTAATGGTCTATTTCTCCGGGCCAAAAGTTTTTCTCAAAAAGACTTGCATTTATAAAGGGTACCCTCTATAATTCATTTTCGTAAGGTACCTTTTATAAAAATGGAGGCAAAAAATGACTGTCACGAATGAAGATTTATTTAGCAAGTTACGCCAATTCCAGTGGTTGCTCAACCGGCGACAGTTCCAAACGACTGCAGACGATGGACCACTAGCAGATCCCACTCGTGGCCAAGGACGCGTAATTGCGACTTTGAAACTGCAAGAAGAAATCAGCACCAAGAGTTTGGCCTTCTTACTGCGCATTAGCGTTCCTTCTGCTAACGAATTGCTCAACAAGCTCGAGAAGGGTGGCTACATCACGCGGACACCATCAACGACTGACGGTCGGATCATGATTAGTCGCTTAACCACCAAAGGTAAACAAGTGGAACAGAATCGACTCGATCCCAGCACTATTTTTGATATTTTTAGTCCTGAGGAACATGCTGACTTTGCACATTATCTTGATCGTCTCACTGAGGCTTTGGAAGCAGACTTCAAGCAGTCTGGTCTGAGCACTGAGCAATTCGATTGTCGAACTCGACCGGAGCGACCAATGAGTGCAGAAGAACTTGACCGCTTCATTGAATCCCATCCAAACGGGCCCTTTGACCCCAGAACGAAGTAAATAGTTTTCAATTTCTACGACAAGCGTTGCTGCTGCAATACTGAAAATCGCGACGCTTATTTTTTTATGCCAAAAAACAACCAGGAGGACTTCATCATGCTCACTCAAATTAAGCGATTACCGATTCTGCAAACTTTCATCGCGATTCTATTCTTACTCCTTCAATCGGCGACAGGCTTGTATCTCCCTTATCTGACGGCCACCATCATTAATCAGGGAATTGCCAAGGGTAATACCCAAGTTATTTGGGTTCAAGGTGGCTTAATGATTGGCGTTGCCATCATTGGTTTGATCGGATCCACCTTAAACTCATGGCTATTCACCAAGATTGCTTACGAGCTTGGCGGCGACATCCGGTCAGATCTCTACCGCAAAATTCTCAGTTTCTCGAAAGCCGAATTTGACCACTTTGGTTCGGCATCCCTCATCACTCGGGATACCGACGACGTGACCCAAGTCCAAAACCTTGTTCAAATGGGGTTGCAGTTTCTCCTGATGGCGCCGATTCAACTCGTCGGGGGCATCATCATGACTTGGGTATTGGAACCACGCTTTGGGCTCGTCTTCCTCGCAGCAGTCCCATTCTTAGTCATTGTCTACTTGTTGATTTTCAACCGGGTTACACCACTATATGCCAAGATTCAAACTTTAATGGATAAGTTAAACCTAGCATTCAAAGAAGGCCTTACTGGCGTCAAGGTCATCCGGGCCTTCAACAAGGAATCAGCTGAATACGATAAATACGAAAGCTTTAATCAAGCCTATTCCAAAACTTCAGTCACAGCCGGCACCATCATGGGCTTCTTCATCCCTGCCCTCTCGTTACTGTTGAACTTTGCGTCATTACTCATCGTGTGGATGGGCGCCCAATTTGTTGCTGATGGCTCATTACAAATTGGCTCCATTGTTGGGGCGATTAGTTACGCCACTCAAATTTTAACTGGTTTTGCCAGCATCAGTTTCATCATCATGATGATCCCCAAGGGTCAGATCTCTGCGCAACGGGTTAATGAAGTGCTTAACCAGCCCCTCTCAATCAGCGAACCCACAGTGACTGCGCCAGCAGAAACCACCGAAGGGCTGACTTTCGACCACGTGGATTTCCGTTACCTCGGCGCCCAAAAGCGGGCTTTAGCGGATATCAGTTTCTCTGTCAAGGCTGGTGAAACATTTGCCATTATCGGCTCTACTGGTGACGGAAAATCATCCCTGGTCAACTTGATTTCACGCTTGTATGACGCCGAAAGTGGTCAAGTTGAACTTAACGGGGTTGATGTCAAACAGATTCCCCAAGAACAACTCCACGCCAAGATTAGCTATGTCCCACAAACAGCCGTGCTATTCTTCGGCACTATCCGGTCCAACATGTTAGTCGGCAAGCCCGAAGCGACAGATGATGAAATTTGGCAAGCCCTCGAAATGGCACAAGCCAAGGACTTCGTTGCCGCATTACCTGACGGCCTTGACAGCCAGGTGGCTAAAGCCGGCGACAACTTCTCCGGTGGCCAAAAGCAACGGCTATGTATCGCGCGGGCCTTATTAAAAGACGCCGATGTCTATATCTTCGACGATTCATTTTCTGCGTTAGATTTCAAGACAGATGCCGCAGTACGCCAGAGCATGCGGGCCAAAACCGGCAATGCCGTTACCATCATTGTGGCACAGCGGGTTGCTTCGATTACGACTTCAGACCAGATTGCCGTCTTAGATCAGGGCAGCATCGTCGGGTTGGGTACACACGCTGAATTAGCCAAGACGAATCCGGTTTATCAACAAATCATGCAATCACAATCCTATCAAGAGGAGGACTCATCTGATGCAAAATACTAAAGAAACCCGTGGTGGTAACCAACGTGGCGGCAATATGACTCGAGGTGCAGGCCAACGCGGTGGGGGAATGCCTGGTGGCCCACGTGGCGGGCGTCCTGATGACAGCACGCCAAAGATTTCTATCACGAAAAGCTTGAAGCGTCTAAGCGTCTATACCAAGAAATCAACCGGCCTCATTATTTTGACGGCCATCGCTGTCTTGATTGGCACACTGGTAACAGTCTTAACTCCTAAAGTCCTCGGGAATACCACCACCATCATTTTTGACGGTGTCCGCCGGGCCACAGGAATTGACTTCACCCAGCTGCGGCTCACGCTGTTAATTCTACTGGGTTTGTATTTACTCACATTTCTCACTTCATTCTTGCAACAGCGATTCATGACAGTCATTACACAAGACATTACGCGCCGGTTGCGCCGCGATTTGAAAGCTAAGTTAAATCGCCTGCCAATTGATTATTTTGATCAACACCAAAATGGTGAACTCATGAGTATCGCCACTAATGATGTTGACAATATCGTCAGTGGCTTACAACGGAGCTTAACGAGCATCATCTCTAGTATCATCTCCGCTATTGGCGTCTTTGTCATGATGTTAACTATCAGCCCACTCTTGACCTTGGTCGTTTGTTTAACGATTCCAGTTATGCTGCTAGTCACTCGCTTGGTTACGCCAAAAGCGCAGAAATATAATGGCGAATACTTCGGTTCATTGGGTCAACTCAACACCAAGATTGAAGAAAGCTTGCAAGGCTTTACCGTCGTCAAGAGCTTTAATGGCACTCAAGATGCCTTGGCCAAATTCGAACATGCCAATCAATCCATGGTGACAAGCGGCTGGAAAGCCGTCTTCATCAGTGGTTTAACCATGCCAATGATGACCTTGGTTCAAAATATCGTCTACGTGTTAATTGCGGCCATTGGGAGTTTGTCAGTTGTTGGGGGGACCATGACCCTTGGGAACATGCAGGCATTCTTGCAGTATTCCAGTCAGTTCTCCAGTCCTTTATTGCAACTGGCTCAGATTTGGGGCACCTTGCTTTCAATGCTCACCTCAGTCAATCGGATTTTCTCCGTCCTCGATGCCGATGAGATGGACGAGACCCTGGGTGATTATCCCAACGAGCCCGCCAGTGATGCCAAAGTCAGCTTTAAGCATGTCCAATTTGGCTATGATGATAAATTGCTCATGCCTGACTTCAACATGGCTGTCGAGCCTGGTCAAATGACCGCAATTGTTGGTGAGACTGGCGCCGGTAAGACCACTGTCATCAATTTACTTGAACGCTTCTATGATATTAAAGGTGGCGCGCTGTTAGTCAACGGGCAAGATATTCGCAACATTTCTCGTCATGACTTACGAGCAAAAATGGCTATGGTCTTACAAGAAACCTGGCTGTTCTCTGGGACGATCTTTGATAATATCAAGTACGGCAACGAAAACGCCACTGACGAAGAAGTCTATGCCGCAGCCGAAGCAGCCTACGCTGATGACTTCATTCAGAAACTGCCTGATGGTTATCAAACTATCTTGAATGAAAATGCCGACAATATCTCGCAAGGCCAACGTCAACTCTTGACTATCGCCCGGGCTTTCATCGCTAATCCGGAGATTCTAATCTTAGATGAGGCCACTTCCAACGTTGATAGTCGGACTGAACTGATTGTGCAACAAGCCATGGAACGCCTGTTGAAACATCGGACCAGCTTCGTCATCGCCCATCGCCTCTCAACAATCTATGATGCTGACCGTATTCTGGTCATGGATCACGGTAACATTGTTGAAAGTGGGACTCACCAAGAACTGCTGGCCCAGAATGGCACTTATCACCAACTTTATACCAGTCAATTTGCGACTGCCTAATCACCTCTTAAAATCTGGCCTTGTGCCAGATTTTTTTAGTTTCAAAAGCAGGGCTTTGCAGTATGATACTGATGATGATTCTCCAGCTGTGTTCAAGGAGGTAAGGCCATGGTTACAGTGCTCAATGCCATTACGTTAAGCTTTTTCCTGATTGCCGCCATTATTTTAGGTTTCAGAGCGATTCGGCATGAAAAGAACCCCGCTTTATGGATCATGATTCTCCTGTTGATCGAATTTATTGCGTTTTTGCTGTTTTTACTGCATGTCAACCAGCCTTGGCTGTTTGGTCTTGCGATTGTGTTGGAAATCTTAACCATGGCTGTCGGTTTGCGGCGTTATCGCCACCTACATTAGCCAAAAGCCACTTGCCGCTTAGATTAAGGAGGAAGAATTATGTCGACATGGCTCAACGCTTTTATATTGGGTGTCTCACTGCTGATACTCATTGTGACTGGCATCAGGTTTATCCGTCACGAAAGAAATCCATCGCTATGGGCGTTTACCCTTGTGGTTCTTGGCATCCTCATCCAGGGGGTAGTCGGTTTGTTTCATCTTAACCTACCCTGGCTCTTGATTGTCGCGATCATTTTGGAACTCCTGGCCATCGTCATTAATATTCAAATCATGATTGATTATCGCAAACGGCACTAAATCAAAAAGCCATCCGCGCTGGCGGATGGCTTTTTACGGTTCAATAAACACGAGGCGACAATCAGTGGAATACGCCGGCGCAAATTGAAAGTTCAACTCAGCAAAATCCTGCAAGGCTGCCACATTGTCAATTTGATTCTCTGCCATGTAGCGCACCAACGCACCGCGGGCCATCTTGGCATGGGTGGCGCGGGTCTTGAGTTGCCCGTCAGTTTCTCTGGCGAAGACCACATCAATAAACGGCTCGTCTGGCCGCAAGTACCGACGGACAGTTTTGGCGTACTCTTCTGATGCTAAGTTGATGATCGGCTCCCCGCTGACCGTTTGGTACAACTTGTCGCCCCAAAAGGCATACAAATTCTTGGCCCCACCAACGGCTAACTTGGCTTGCATCTCGAGGCGATACGGGACGACACCATCAAAGGGGCGCAGGCTGCCATAGAAACCGGACAAAATCCGTAAATTCGCTTGGACATAATCCAAAGCCGGCGCGGTAAAAATGTCCGGTGCCATATATTGATATTGCAAACCCGAATACGCGATGATGGCCGGCGTCTGCCGCTTCGTTAAATCCAAATGCCTCAAACGATCAACATTTTGCTGGGTCAACGCCGCGTTTGTCTGCCACAAAGCTTGCAGCTGCTCGACACTCATCGCCTGCAACTGCGCGGCGATTTGGGCGGTTTCTGCTAAGAATTGGGGTTGGGCCCGCACAGGAAAGCTGTCGGAATCCACCATCATTTTCTTAGCGGGCGAAATAATAATTTTCATTCTTCTCTCCTGCTGAGCGCAAAACCACTCAATTTCTCACGCTTCGGTTACACTGAATTCAAAACGATTGGAGGCCAGTGCCATGCACCTCACGTTAACCGATATCAACGACCATGAGCACCAAGTCACGCTCACTGAGACGCAGCTTGAAGGGCGGCATCAACGATTGCCAATCACGCAAGCACAACTCACAGCGTGGGCGCTTCAACACCGCTCAGTGACGCTCACTCTGCCCGTGGCCAAAGGTGAATTCAACGCGAACTTGTTGGCGTCGACTTTGGCAGCGGCCTTAGACTGGGTCGTCCCCGAAAAATCCGAGGTCATGGGCCAATTTACCCTGCGTGGCTTTGACGCCACCACCGGAGTCACCGCCGTTGATGTCAGTCGTGACGGGGCAGATTTTGTGTTTTCCACCCTGTTAAAAGACACCCATACGCCCGAATACGCGCGGGTGCCTATGGCAAAAGTGACCGTACGCCACAGTGAATTATTCGCCATCAACTTTTCAGACAAGCTGCGTGTCGCCATTCCACGCACGGCCCTGCCACAATAAAAACCGCAATCGCGGCACTGGCCGAAATTGCGGTTTTTATATTAACGAACGATGATCACTGACGCTTCAGCCGTCCGGGTAATTTCACCAGCCACGGTCCCAATGTGGGTCCGGCCGTGCCGGCCATGTGAGCCCAGAATAATCAAATCTGGTTTGAATTCAGGGACGACTTCTTCCACGATCACCCGAGCTGGCTTGCCTTCCCCAATGATGGGTTGCACATTCAAGGCGCCAAAGGCTTCGGCTTTTTCGACGTAAGTATTTAAGTGTGCTGCAATTTCTGAACGCCGCTGGCTGAGTAGTTCTGGTGACAGGGATTGATAGATGTTTAAATCGCCGGTTTCCAGGACTGAGACAATACCCAGCGGAATGTTATAAATTTTGGCTAACGTGCTGGCATAGTTGAATGCCCGCCGTGATGATTCATCGTCATCATCGTCAACCGCTAGTAATAACCGTTCGAAGTGCATGGATTCGATTTCAAAATCTTCTTCTGTTGCCATTGTATCTCCTCCTAATTTAGGCTGTCCTAACAATGGCTAGTATAGCACACTAGCCCTTATTTTCGGCAAAATATTGTCGATACCGGCCAACATAATTATGGAACATATACTTGAGTAAGGCCCAACGCTTCAAGCTCATGTCCTGCTTGTAGAAGACGGTGGTGCCCCATTGCCCAGCTTGCAGTAACTTCAAGGCTTCTTGCTTGGCCTCGTTGTCCTTGGCATATTGCTTGAAGACCTTCGTAGGCACGCCTAACCATAATTGGTACTTGCTGGCGTCTTGATTCCCGTAAACAGTCGGTTGGTCAGCCAAATCGCCTTGGATGTAATCCTTCACAGGCCAGCTGGCTAAGTTATAGCCGTTTAAGGTAACAAAAAAGCTGCTCCGGCCCTGGCGAATATTAATTTCAAACAGTTTAAAGGTTTGGTCGCGGGGATCATATTTCATATCGAAGTTGGCAAACCCGGTAAACTGGATGTCTTCCAAGAATTTCTGCATTTGGTCATACAAGTCTTGGTTGTATTCAGGCAGAATCGCCACATAGTTCCCGATAGCGGCCGGGGTTGGGTCTTCCAACAGTGGGTGACCTAAGCACATCATTTTCACATGATGATTCTGGTCCACATAGGCGTTGAGCACGCGCATGTTACTGTCATCCCCGGGGATGAAGTCTTGGAGAATCAAGTCTGATTCATAGCCGTTGTCATAAATCTTGGCAATGGTGGTGTTCAATTCGAGTTGGGAGTGAATCGTGAAGGCTTTCTTCCGGCCTTCAAAATGAATATCCAACCATTCCACTGAGTTTGCTGGCTTCAAGGCCACTGGGAAGTCATAAGGTGTGGTGATTGAAACACCACTTTCATACATTGCCTTGGTCACAATCTTGGTGGCCGGGTATGGCAAGTTGTATTCGTCACACACTTGATAGAAGCTTTCCTTGTTGTTCAGACGCTTGAGGAGCGCATAGTCAACGTATGGGCAAATGAAAGTTTCACTCAATTCGTCCTTATGCTTGGACACAAGTTCCGCGTAGCCATCCCCGCACGCAATCAAAAGTACTTTTTGATTGGGGTCGGTAAATTGGCTCGCCACTTGGCGCATGGTTTCAATAAAGGTTGGATCTGAATCAAAGTCTTCAATAAGGTGCACATTAACAATTTTAGAAAAACGTGTTGGCGCTAATTGTTCACGGGCATAGACGTCAATGACGCCGCCGGTTATTTCATGAAAAGACCGGGCCATCCCGTACACATTCATATCACTCCCCAAAAGAATGGGGGTGAAATTTGAATCACTTGTCATAAGCTTCTCCTAACAATATGCCTTGCGTAGGCAGTTTAACGATAAAAGTATACCATATTTCCACTTGCTTCCGACCCTTTTTACAGAAAACGGACCCTGAAACGCAAAAAGCCCGTGACAAAACCGCAGTCTTGTCACGGGCTTCATTTAAATTACGCTGTTACTTTGTCGGTATCTTCAACAAAAGTTGGGATTTCTTCGTCGCGGAAGAAGACTTTGTACCAAACCAAGAAGGTGTAGATGGTCCAAACCTTGCGGCGATCATCGCTTTCTTGACGGAACGTCTTGTCCAAGATATCCAAAATCGCATCCTGATCAAAGAATTCACTGACCCAATCTTGTTCAAACAAGCTGCGGACTTCTTGATAGAATGGTTCATCTTCCAACCATTGCTTGATTGGCACTGGGAAGCCCAGCTTGGTCCGATTAGCCCATTCTTCTGGCAAGTGGCGGTTAGCCGCTTCCCGCAGGGCATACTTGCTGCTGTGTGAGTTGATTAAGTACTTCGTTGGCACCCCTTCAGCGACCTTGGCCACTTCTTTGTCCAAGAACGGCACCCGCAATTCCATGGAGTTAGCCATGGAAAGCTTGTCGGCCTTTAACAGAATGTCCTTAGGCATGAATTGGTGAATGTCGAGGTACTGCATCTTCTTGACTTCATCATCATAAGAGCGGACCTTTTTGTAGGATTCAGTCACAATTTCTTGAACGGTGGCACTCTTTTGGTAATCAGGCTTCAAAATATCAGCAGATTGTTCTTCGTTGAAGACATATGCTTCACCGATGAAGAATTCTTCAGCTGGCGCCGTTGATTCATACAAGTGCAAGCGGCCGTGGAAATTAGGCATTTTCTTCAGCCCATGGGCAATCCGATACTTAATGCCCTTCGGCAATTGGCGCAGCCCGTCAGCGAACACCCGGACAGCCTTGCTGTGGGTGTGATCCCCATAGTTGGCATAGCCGGCAAATAATTCGTCAGCCCCTTCACCAGACAAAATCACCGTGACATCTTGGTGGGCCAATTTGGTGAGGAAGTATAACGGAATGCATGATGGGTTGGAGTCTGGTTCATCCAAATGATATTGGATCAATGGGAAGTTATTGAGGGCTTCCTTTTCGGTCACAATATCACTCTTGTTTTCCAAACCTAAGCGATCAGCCAAAGCCTTGGCAGCGTCACCTTCGTGGTACTTGTTGTTATCAAAGCCAATTGAGAAAGTGTGTTCTGGCCGCAATAAGGCGGTGACGTAGGAAGAATCAACCCCAGAGCTGAGCAATGAGCCGACTTCAACTTCAGAAATCCGGTGACTTTCAACAGAATCGGCAATGGACTTGTCAATCGCGTCGATGGTTTCACTCAGACTCAGTTGGTTAGCCTTAAAGTCCATATCCCAGTACTTCTTAATTTCTAAATCACCATCTTTTAAGGTGAAATAGTGGCCTTCTGGCACGCGATAAACATTCTTGAAGAATGTTTCGTCTAATGCGGAATATTGGAAGGTCAAGTATGGCTTCAGTGCTTCTTTATTTAATTCTTTTTTGAATTTAGGGTGTTGCAAGAAAGCCTTGATTTCACTCCCCACCAAGAAGGTATCGCCATCTTGGTAGTAGTACATTGGCTTGATGCCGAAGAAATCCCGGGCCCCGGTCAACAATTGCTTATTGTCATCCCAGATGAGAAAAGCAAACATGCCCCGAATCTTCTTCAGGAGGCCTTCCATCCCGTATTCTTCATAACCGTGCAGTAAAACTTCGGTATCAGAATGGGTCGTGAAAATGTGGCCGGCAGCCAATAAATCTTCACGAATGCTTTGGTAGTTATAGATTTCGCCATTAAAGATGATTGCCACACTGCCATCTTCGTTCAAGATGGGCTGTGAGCCACCCTTTAAGTCGATGATGGATAACCGCCGAAAACCCAGGGCGACGGTATCATTTATGTATTCACCGGAACTGTTTGGTCCACGATGCTTGATCATTTCCATCATGTTGTTTAATACGGGCTTCTTGTTCAACATGGTTTTATCGGCAAATGCGATGATGCCACACATAATAATTTCCCCTTTTTCAGTTCTCCCACAACGAATATACTCGATTAAGTATAAATGTTTCAGCCCGGGTGTCAATTAATGGTCTTACCCTTGTTGAGCAACTTAAGAAAAGCGAAATAATTGAAGTGCGGAAGCTCACGGTAGCAAGCGAAGACTAACGCGATTTCGGAATTCGACGGTTAGTCAAAGACGAAAACAAGTTAGGCCCAGCTTGGTGTGAGCTGAAGCACGTTATTAATAGCCACCCGGTTAACAGCCAAGCACCAGCACAGCATGGGCAAAATGGCGGTACGCCATGCGCCAATGCTTGCTGGGTACAGGCTGTTGGGTGGCTAAGCACGTTATGAAGGAAGCTCAAGCGCAGGCTAACGCGATTACGGAATTTGGCGCACAAAAAAAGGACTCGGTCACGATTGTGATCCGAGTCCCCTAGGTAAAGGTAGCTTGCAGAGGCTGTTTAACTGCTAATTCGTTACTAATAGTGACACCTCAATCTGATTCTAGTTGGAATCTATTCATAACGCTTATTCAATTGTACGATACAACGCTGCCGTTTACTGATACAGCTTAAGCTAAGCGTAGTGGTTTGGTGGCAATTCACACCCGATTGATATCTTCTAGGTCAGCGTATTCTCGCTTGGTGCATTGAGTCTCGTCTTCAGACTCACACCTCCAGTTAAAGATTCACGGTGTTGGTATTACATGATACTTAGAACTTGGCTCGCATACTTCCAATTGGTACAGCAACTCTCATTGCGGATCGCATCCAGTGATGCCAGCTTTTTAACGTGTTGCCAGTGATGTTTCACAACATCGAATACTTCGGTCGAAACACGGTCTAATCTCAAATCCTCACACGCGGGTAATGGTACTATCCATGTGCAGTGATTTCGTTTTGCCAGCTTCTGTAAGCGTTTCCTTTACCTTGACTAAAGTATAGCATGGTTCTCAATGGGGCGCAACTGAAAACGATCTATTTTTTTAAAATTTCTCAGTAAATAAATTGCCGTTCTGGTGAGGCCGCCCCATAGCCAAAAATCTTCAAACTGCGACTAGGTGGATCAATGCTGACAACATAGCCAGCATACTCCGTTTCGCTGTTGAGCCGGCGATTCCAGGCCCGATTGTATTTCGTCGTGAGCGCGTGACGGCGGCCCATCAAGGCACTGACGTTTTGCAGGCTGTAATGAATCCCGTTGACCAGATAATCAGCCTCGACATGATAGTGGCCGGCCAAAACGCCAATCAAATCGCCTGAGGTGGCACTAAAGTCAAACGGGACTTCCCCACCAAAATCAGGATGATCGCCCAGCATGACCGTACCTTTAAGCCGTTGGGTAAAGGCACGTAGGAGATTATGTAAGGCTTGGCCGTTATACTTGAGGGCAGGCTTCCCACGGCGATTCATCGCGGGGGCGTGGCTGACAATCAGAATATCCCGGCCCTCACCGGTGGCCAGTGCTTCGGCGAGTTCTTGTAATTGCTCAGCCGTGACCGCCAATGTTTTCTTCACATCGTAATTCTTGCGGCCATGGAGCCACTGGGCAGGCACATCTGAGGTATTGAGCCCAATCACCCGAACAAAGTCAGTATCGGCGACAATGAGACCGTGTTTTGAGACAGAAATCCCCTCTTGATTCCGTTCGTGGTCAAAGACGATTCGGTCAAACACTTGTGGCGGAAAGCTGCCAATGAAACGCCGATTTTTCTCGGCAAACTTATCATTATCGTCGTGATTGCCTTTGGTGATAATGAATGGCACCGCACCTGTGGCGAAGTCGAGCACCATATTTCTCAGGCGCCACTGCGTCATAAAGCCCGGTTCAGACCCATCGACCATATCACCCAAATGGAGCCGAAACGTAATGGGCAGCTGTGAAACCAACCAGTGTTGCTCAATCACGTGCCAATAGCCACTGGGGCCATAAAGACTTTTACGCCACTGCGTGAGATCATGGGTATCAGTCACCAACGCCAAGTTCACAGCGCCTGGCGCCAGTTGTGGTGCCACGCGTTGGATAAACCGGTGTAAATCTTGTTGCACAAATTGACGAATATGACGACGAAACATCTGGTTTCCTCCTATATATTCAAAGCGACCCCTAAAATCAGACTAATCACTTGCGCCACAGCGATGATAAACAAATTCCGAATCGCCATGATGAAGGTGATTTTTTTTACTGGATTCTGGCTGAAGGTGTTAATGTTGCGATACACGATCGGCACGCTCAGCAAGGTTAATAAGGATAATTTTGGCAGTAATCCAATCAAAACTGCAACAATCAAGCTCAGATAACCTGCTGTATACAGCCACCAGAAGAAGCGCAAACTCCTTTTCCGACCGAGAAAATGCACGATGGTCGTGCGCTTTAATTCTTCATCTTCGGCTTCATCCGCGATATTATTAGCCAGGAGTAACGCCGCGATGGCTGTCTGGGACAAGCCACTGGCGAGAAAAACGCCGCCGACAGTTGCCCAGGTTAATGAGGCTGGGGCAATGTTGATATAAACGGCAATCAGCCAAATCACAAAGCCCATGGTAAAGCCGGAGAAAAATTCCCCACAGGGCAAACTTGAAATCGGGCGGGGACCGCCGCCGTACAGATACCCAACGGCAAAGCTAAATAATCCCATCACCAGCAACGGCCAGCCTGTTTGTGTGACCATCCATAGCCCCAGCACCCCGCTGGTGACCATCAGGCCAACAATCATCCAACCGACCAGGCTGGGATTAATATGATTGACCCCGATGACGTTGGTTTTTTGTCGGAACTCAAGCGCTTGGGTGCGTTGTGAGCGGCGATAATCTTGATAATTATCGTTGGCATCGACCGCCATATTAAAAAGTAACATCGCGACAAAAAAGACCAAGAGCGTGCTAAGATGTAGCTGCCGATAATGATACCAAGCATAGAGACTTCCCATGAGGAAGGGAAAAATTGAAGCGGTTTTGGCTTTGATTTCGACTAATTCTAAGAATACTTTGAACGACATATAAATTGTTCCTCCAGTTGACAAGCGTTAGACTCTTCCAATATTGTAAACGTATATCATGAACACGTTAAGGAGCATCTGATGATTTATCCTCTCTGGCACCAGTATCCAGAAATTTATCCTAAATTACAACAGGTACAAGCGTTGTTGGCGCAACGCACCCAAATTCGCCAACCACTTGTCGGGAACCTCCTGACCCAACAAATCAATGCTGGTGGCAAGATGCTCCGTAGTGGCCTTTTGCTGATGTTTGCTCAATTTGGTGACTTTAACCGCCCAGAACTTATTTCTGGCGGTGCAGCCATTGAAGCTCTTCACTTGGCCACGCTCGTCCACGACGACGTGCTCGACCATGCGTCCGCGCGCCGCGGAATCGACACAATCCATTCACAAGCGGATAACCGCGCGGCCATCTATGCTGGCGATTTTCTGTTTTCCGTCTATTTTGAACTGCTTGCCAAATCGAGTCCCGACGTCGCCAACGTGGGGACCAACGCGATGACCATGCGCCGCATTTTCCTCGGCGAACTCGACCAAAACGGCCAGGCGAACCAACTGGATCTGACAGTTCATCAATATTTGCGGCAAATCAGCGGCAAAACCGCCGCGCTTTTTGCCCTCGCGACTTATCAAGGTGTACGGATCAGCCAAGCTGACCCAGATTTGTTTAACCCAGCATACCGGTTCGGGCGTTATCTGGGGATGAGTTTTCAAATGATTGATGATCTGTTGGATTACACCGGCTCACCCAGCCAAACCAAAAAACCAGTCTTTGAAGATTTGCAAAATGGCATCTACACCCTGCCCTTGCTTTATGCCCTGGAAGCTGACCGTTCAGGCCTGGCGCCATACCTTGAGCAAGCCCAGACAGACAGTGATGCCTTAGCATTTGTCATTGACCGCGTCCGGCGCGATGGCATCCCGCAAGCCGCTGCCTTAGCTGAGCAATATACCCAGAAGGCCTTAGCAGCCCTCGACGTTTTCCCTGCCGGCAAAACGCGTACGGATTTGCTGGCGATTACGAATACCATGCTGAACCGCAAACTGTAAGCAATTAAAAGAAGAGATTCTAATCAAAGCTGTTTGGTTAGAATCTCTTCTTTTTTTGTTTTTGAAGTTTGATCGCTTAATCGCGTGCCAAAAGACAGAGGGCTATTCTTTCCCAGCATCGAGCGCGTAGAGATGCCGATATCGGCTATTCTCAGCGTACAAGGCCGCTGGTGTGCCGTCCATGGCGAGTTGCCCGTCTTCCAGGAAAAGTACCCGGTCGACATGTTGCACGCCTTGCAGGTGGTGTGTAATCCATAATACGGTCCGGTCTGCGAGCACAGTAAAGATTGTTTCGATCAATGCTTGTTCAGTTTGTGGATCCAGCCCGACTGTGGGTTCATCAAGCAACACAATGGGCGCTTGTTGCAACAGAATCCGGGCGAGGGCCAGCCGTTGTTGCTCACCGCCAGAAAAGCCAAAGCCGGCTTCGGCCATCGGCGTATTAATGCCTTGCGGTAAGCGCGCAATCAAACTGCCCAACTGCACCGCCTCGAGCGCGGCCAGAATCTCGTCATCCGTGGCAGCTTCATTCCCCAAGCGCACGTTATTGGCAATCGACGTTTGGAACAAGAATGGTTTTTGATCCAACACCGCAAAAATTTGGGCGCGATGTGCTTGATAGGCCAAAACATCGGTGCCATTTAAAGCGACTTGACCACTGGTTGGGGTCAAATCGCCCAAAATCAGTTGCAACAGGGTCGTTTTACCCATCCCACTGGGACCAAGCAAAGCCACCTTATCCCCCGCCTTCAGGGTCAAATTAATGCCGTTTAATAACCGTTCACTGTTGGCGTCGTACTGGAAGTGCACGTCAGTTAACTGCAATTGGTCAATGGTATCGGGAGCCGGCAATTGGGCAGGCAGTTGCCGCACAACAGGTGCCAATGAATTCAAATGTTGAATGGAATCTTCGTAACCAGGCAACTCACTCACGCCTTGGCTAACCCCATTAAAAGCCTGATTCAGTGGAAAGACCACCAACACAAACGCGCCGACCCAGTTGGCCAGTGTTTGGCTGCCGGTCCAATACAGGTTGGTCCACACGAGCAAACTCAACGGTAACAGGAGGAAAATCACCTGCAACCAAAAGTCACGGCTAAAGCCAAAGCGGCGACTTTTTTGCTTGGAAGCGGCCAGGGCTTGTGCCGATTGGGTGGCGGTGGTCAGAAAGGCATCTTGACGCTGACCAATCACCCAATCACTCAGCCCCAAAACAGCATCGGTCATCCCGACGTAAGCGTCGTTGGACAACTGCTTTTGTTGGCGTTGTTGGCGGCGTTCCATCATAAAACTCCACCATGGCAGCAAAACCACCTGTGCTGCCAGGAGCAGCAGGATCCACAGCGCAAAGCCCCAATCAAACCAGCCCAACAACAAGGTCGCCACGATGCTGACTAAGCCCGCCACGACTGTCGGGAATACGGTCCGCAGATAGAGATTCTGCAAGTGGCCAATGTCATCGGCCAACAAATTCAAAATATCGCCTGTTTGGTGATGTTCTTGAACAAACGGCGCGTCGGTTTCTAAGACAGTATATAACTTTTTGCGCATGTGGCTCGTCACTCGCAGAACCCAGTTGTGACTGGTTAAACGTTCCACGTATTGGAAGACTGGCCGGCCAATCCCAAAACCGCGGGTTAAAACGACCACCACATAAATGGCCGCAAACAGCGGCTTCGTGGCACTTTTATCAATCAGAAAGCCTGAGGTGAACATCAGCGCCCCAGCACAGACAAAAGTCAACACGCCTAAAATCAACGACCATACCAACAAACCGCGATAGCGTTTAAGATCGGGGCGGACCCATTGATCATGTTTAAACATCGAAATCACCTCGCAGCTTCGTAATCAATTGCTGATACTTTTCGTCCTGTGCCAAATCAGCGGGTTTACCCTGCATGACAATCGCACCATCATCAATGACGACGACCCAATCCATTTGATTGAGCCAGTGCAAGCGGTGCGTGGCAAAAATCACCAAGCGGTCGGTGAACAGTGGCAACATCGTCTCTTTGAGTGCGGCTTCAGTTTCAATATCCAAGTGCGCTGTGGGTTCATCAAACAGCCAAATCCGCCGTTGAGTATCCAGCAGGGTCCGGGCGAGCGCAATCCGTTGCGCTTGCCCGCCACTAATCCCGCGGCCACCCTCGCCAATACGCGTTTGGAGGCCGTCCGGCAAGGTGCTGAGCCAACTAGTCAGCCCAGCGGCAGCCACGGCGGCCTCAACATCAGCATCGCTGGCTTGGGGCTGGTAGAAGCGAATATTATCTGCCACGCTGGCCGCAAAAATATACGGCGACTGCGGAATGTAACTCAATTGCGACTGCCAATCGGCATGCCGTAGACTGTTCAAAGCCACGCCATCGACACTCAACGTCCCGCTAGCGGGATCCAGAAAGCCGCCGAGCACATTGAGCAGGGTCGACTTACCGGCGCCACTTGGGCCAATTAAGGCCACTTTTTGATTACCGTGGAGCGTTAAGTCGTCAAACTGTAGTTGGCGCTCGTCGCTATAATCCACAGTGACATCGTGCAATTGCAACGTTGAATCAGCTTGCCATGGCGTCAAAGTCTCAGTTTGTTGGGCGGGCACGGGTTGCGCCAGAATATCATTGACAGCCGTGAGCGCATTTTTGCCGTCCAAGGTGGCATGATAGTCACTCCCAAATTCTCGCAGTGGGGTGAAATACTCTGGCGCCAGAATCAAAGTAACCATGGCTGGGAACAATGGCATCACGCCATTCATCAAATCAAGGCCCAAGAACACGGCGACGACAGCAATCGAAAGTGTGGTGAAGAAGTCGAGCGCAAACCCTGACAACATCGCAATCGTTAACACACTCATCGTCTGCTTGCGGTAATCTTCTGAGACCTGATAGACGTTATCCGCGTATTTGCGGCTCATCCCCAGCAACTGCAAGGTTTTGAGGCCCCGCAACGAATCAATAAAATGATTGCTCATGGCTTGAAAGCCGGCATATTGTTCGTCGGACTTTTTCTGGGCCGCCAAGCCCAGAATCACCATGAACAAAATGATCACGGGAAACATCAGCAATAACGTAATCCCCGCGGTCAAATTTTCAAAGAAAACGTAGATCAACAGCACCCAAGGCACAATGCTGAGATTGAGAATTTTGTTCAGAATCAATTGTAAGTAGTTTTGGACCTCAGGCATCCCGTCCAAGGCCATGGTGACCAAATTCCCTGTCCCTTGCTGAGCGACCAAACTCGGGCCGAGCAAGAACGTATGTTGCAACAACTGTTGTTGTAATTCTTGGCTGTTACGCGAAGCGAAGCGATCGGCTACGCGACTTTTGAGCCAATTAAACCCTTGCCGCGCCAGGAAGCACAGGGCAAAACCAATGATGGCACTAGTCAAGTGTGACAGTGGTTGGCGCTGCCAGGACAATACAATGGCCTGAGCCAGGAAATATCCCTGCCCTAAAATAACAAATGCTTGCCCAAGCGTGAGCCCGGCAAGCACTGTTAAGGTCTGACGTATTCCTGACAAAGCAAAAAGCTGCTTATCAAGCATATTAACCTTCCTTTGATGGAACCCGTTTATGAAAGACCGTGTAACTCCAGATGAAGTATGCTAACGCAATTGGCAACAGAATGGCCGTGACAATCGTCATAATCGTCAACGTCAGCGGACTTGAACTGGCATTTTGAATCAAAATTGAATTCGCCGCATTGGTGGCAATCATCACCCGTGGGAATAAACCGTTAAAGATGAGGACCACAACCAACGCTAAATCAACCCCGCTACCAATCAAGGACAGTAATTCGTTGTCTTTGGCGATGCTGTAATGCGTCACCAGAGCAAAAATCACCAATAAGACCACGATGATACCGGTGGAGACTGGCCGAGCACTGAAGAAGTCAGTTGACGTAAACAACAGACCCGCAAACACCACAAGACCAGCGTACAAGACCCAAATCAATTTTGCGTTCAACGACCGTGCCCGCGTGCGAACCGCACCGGTGGTCTTTAAGCGAATGAAATTCAAGCCGTGCATCAACATCATCAACGTCACGGCGACCCCACCAACAATGGTCAGCAAGTTCACTTGGTTCCCAAAGGTGGCAAACACGTTGCCCGCCTTGTCGATTGGCAGTGGTTGAATGATGGCAGTAAAAATCATCCCAAGGATGAATGGGGCCATCAAACTCCCAATGAAGAGCGTCCAGCGCCAGACTGAGCGGCCCCAGGCTGTTTCGGCGTGACCAGCAAATTCAAATGAGACCCCCCGCAAGATCAAACCAACTAGGACTAAGAAGAACAGGATATAAAACCCTGAGAACAAGCTGGCATACCACATTGGGAACGAGGCAAACATTGCCCCACCGGCCGTAACCAACCACACTTCATTGCCGTCCCAGTGAGGCCCGATTGTGGCAATCAGTTGATCGCGTTCATCTTCATTGCGAGCCAACAAGCGAGTAGCCATGCCGACCCCGAAGTCGAAGCCTTCCAAGAAGAAGAAGCCGATGAACAAGACGGCAATCAGAATAAACCAGAGTAATTGTAAACCGCTCATGATTGGAACGCCTCCTTTGAAAATGGATCAGTTGACGTTCCATAGTTTTCACCTAAATCAGCATCAGGGCCATGGCGCAAGGTGCGCTTGACGTAGTAAATCATCACGCCGCCCAAGACACTGAAGAGTAAGAAGTACACAATATTTGTGAAGAGTAACTGACCCGCGGTTGTGCTTGGTGAGATGGAATCGGCAATCGTGAACAGACCATAAACCGTCCATGGATAGCGACCCAATTCCGTCACAAACCAACCGGCTGAATTAATAATGAATGGAATAAAGGTTGTGACCCCCATAACGTATAAGAGCCACCGCTGCTTAAGGAGCGTGTCCTTCTTTTTACGGGAGAACCACAGCCCTAAGACAGCAACCAGCGCCAAGAACATCCCGCCGCCGGCCATGACCCGGAAGCTCCAGAACAAGGTCTTCACTGGCACATAGTAATTCATGTCCTTGCCAAACTTCTTGTCATATTTAGCATGCAGCTCTTTGTTGGCCGTATCCATCCCTTTCACAGACCCATTGAGCTTGTGATAAGAGAGCAAACTGAGCACATAAGGAATCTCGATATTGCCGGTCACCTTGTGATCTTTGGTATTAATCAATTCGACTAACGCCCACGGGGCCGGATCTTCTGTATCCTTATAAATCCCTTCAGTTGCGGCAAACTTCATTGGTTGGTCCTTGATGATGAAGCGGGTTTGCAAATCGCCCATCCCCATAGCTGCAACCACTGAAATCAGACCGACAATTAGACCAATCCGCAATGACTTGTGATAAAACGCAACGTTGTCCTTTTTGAGCAAACGCCATGCGGCCATCCCAGCGACCGCAAAGCCGGCTGTGGTGAAGGCCCCAAAAATCACGTGCGGAAATTCAACCCACAGTTGTGGATTCATCACCACAGCACCAAAGTCCACCAACTTAACCCGACCGGTGGCCTCGTTAATCGCAAAGCCAGTTGGGTGTTGCATGAACGCATTGGCAGACAGAATCCAAATGGCTGAGAGTGTTGTCCCTAACCACGTGATCCAAATCATCGCCGCATGTAGTGCTGGTTTGAAGCGATCCCAGGTAAACATCCATAAGCCGATGAACGTCGACTCCATGAAGAACGCCAGCAAGGCTTCAATCGCCAATGGCGCGCCGAAAATGTCACCCATAAAACGTGAATAATCTGACCAGTTCATCCCGAATTGGAATTCTTGAATGAGCCCGGTCACAACCCCGACCGCAAAACTCAAGAGGAAGATCCGTCCCCAGAATTTTGCCATCTTTTGATATTGCTCATCCTTCTTGACCACATACATGGTCTCCATAATAGCTGTTACCAACGCCATCCCAATTGAGAATGGCACGAAGAAAAAGTGAAACACTGTGGTCATCGCAAATTGAAAGCGTGCAAGCGATAACACATCTAGTGCCATGAGCATATCGACACCTCCTTATACATTTCAAATACTAGTATACTGGTATTTGGAGGGTTTACCAGATAAAACGCTTAATTTAATGCTGCCTAGCGCGATTTTTTCTTCTTTCATTCGTGTTTATTTTCACATAATCAAGACTGACGGTGATAAAAGCGTTGTCGGTCTAATCGCTGATAATTTGATGGATGAGAGGCAGGCGCTCAGGACGGTCTGGACCAATCGTATACGCGGCCTGGACCGCTGCCATCACCGCGTCAACATTTTCCGTGTTCGCATGGATGGTGGCTAAGGTGTCGCCCACTGAGACCGGTGTCCCAATCTTCTTGTGCAATACTAAGCCAACGGCCAAGTCGAGTTGGTCATCCTTTTGGGCGCGGCCGCCGCCA
>Ga0153951_1000115_pt1 | contig 28061 bp, 37 predicted proteins | sample TSNJ035MetaG_FD_102278 | JGI IMG/M metagenome (GOLD analysis project Ga0153951, IMG submission 102278) | Attine ant fungus gardens microbial communities from New Jersey, USA - TSNJ035 MetaG | ecosystem: Host-associated > Fungi > Mycelium > Unclassified | place: USA: New Jersey, Wharton State...
AGTCCCTAACTGACTACCAAGTCCCCTTTACAGCTAGGGCTTACTATCCAAGAGAATCAATGATTGAGCTGATTACCAATCAAGGATGATAAAAGAATAAAGTTTAGGTAGAGTTCAAAGTGAACAGTGTCTGGAGTATAGAATTGAGTTCTTCTGTCAGTAACTGACTCAAGAACCTCAAGTTAGGGATGAACTTAAGATAATACTTTAGAGTTAGAAAAGAACTTGATAGGGTTCTTGCCTAATTGCAGTCTACTATATATACAAGTACAGTGTTTGTTCTTGTTTAAACTACAAGCTGTCCATCTGCTACTGGTTCAACTCCAGTCCATACCCATTCTATTTATAGCTCATTGTTATAGTCAAGATGACTTATGACAGTGCAGTGGGTAATATACATAGCAGTATACTGCTGACTACACCCAAGCTTTGAGGGGTTGGCTAGAGCTGTTCTAAGTTGGGTGTGAATGTTGGTGGTGAGCAGAACATGTTGGAAGGCTTAATTTACTAGAAATACTGTAGTAGGCTCGTAAATAAACCTGTTTTTGGTCAATTTCCAGCTGAAAAAAGGTGAATTTCTATCAAGGCATACTTTCTACTAAGGCATACTTTTGACCAACTTTGACCATGACCGAGGGGTATGCCTCGTCAGAGGTTTGACTGTATCTGCTCCTTTGGATCAGTGATGTCATACCCTGGATGCGAATCAAGCAACAGAATTCTTCATCAACACGTGCCAAGGTACTACGTGGCAGCCGAGTGCACATTGTTTGTATACGATGTCTATCACTCATATCCAATCGACCTCACAATTAGACAAGATTTTGTCCAGTTCAAAGGAGAAACTCAGTGTATGTGACTCTTGGTGCCTTCCGCGAATGCTCGAATCAACGAGTTTGATAGGTCATTGACTTCCATGCTACATGGTCTGATCACTCAGGACTTAGAACATTCAGATGTACTTATGTACTTTAGGTGTGGTCCCTGTCATATGATTGCCCCTGCATTTGAGGCACTCTCTAAGAAATACACCAATGTGAACTTCCTCAAATGTGACGTGGATGCTGCACGCGATGTTGCGGCTCGATACTCTATATCTGCCATGTGAACACCTTCAATGTTCACTTCCAATGCCTTCTCACTGTAATATAGGCCTACATTCGTTTTTCTCAAAGGTAGTACAAAGGTGGATCAAGTGAAAGGTGCCGATAAAAAGTAAGGTGCTAATTCAGGTTCTTCTCACCCACTACAATCTCATTTTCTTATTTTCAGTGCCGTCGAGAGCATGCTTCGGAAACATGCTAGCTCCTCTAATTCAGCGTTTTCTGGTACGGGGCGGACCCTTAATGGTGATCCAACTCCAGCAAGGGGCACTTCAGATGGTGTTGATCGGGCGAGAGCGGGAATATCAAATCTCGATCCTCAGCTCAGAGTGTTTCTGGGCTTAATTGGTGCTTATTTCGTGTTTTGGTATTTGAGCTCGTGATGTACAGTCAAGGTATCTAGATATCTACATAGATGATGGTAACTTCCGAATCTGCCATCGATTCGTCCGCAGAGACCGATCTAAATGCATTTAAACGAATTTCAAGTGATAACGAGTCTCTTTATATTAAGAATCTTGAATTATAGACAAGGCTTAGTGACCAATGAATGGGTTATCAATGTGATAATTTACCTTGTCCCCATCCCATTGAACTCCATGCCTGGCGAGCTGCTGCTTCTTTTGCCTGTTTCTGGTTCTTGCCTGTCCCTTCACCACGGGGTTCCCCATTTACTGAACGTCTTGTGAGTAGCCAACAAGGAGAAAAGGTTGCAGCTTACAACAACATTGAACATGCCATATAGGATTGTGATGAGCGCCCTCGCTACGGGCAGGGTAAGTCACTGAATAGCCCCGCTGGTGAGCTGTCATGTTAAACTGAGCTAAGACTTGGTGAGTGGTTTGAGTTGATGGCAGCGACAATGGTTGTTGGCCTGAAGAGTAGTACGAAGGAGGAGGCGGCTGGGGAGGTGGGGCGGTTGGCGGAGGTGGGGGTTGCTGTCCCACCGAGTGTAATCTCGCTTGTGGTCGGTTTTGAGGTTGACCGACTGGTACCCGGGGCGCCTCAGACCCTGGTTCAATCACTTGCGAGACCCATTCTTGAATACTGGCCATCCCATGCAAGAGGAAAGCAGCCCCCATATACTTGCAGAAGAAATAAAACGCACCCTGTGGACTTGTCAGTACTATTAGAGTAGATTTTTTGGGGGATGTACCTCCTGTGTGTCTATGTATGCAGCATCCTGAGCCGGGCATCGAATCTTGTTTTTAAGACCGTACTGGACCAAAAGAATAAGGTAATCGGGAGTGTTGACATCTCTCAAACTCTTTAAAGGCAAGCAAAGTTCAATTAGATGCATACAATGAAAAAGTTGGAAATCTTTACATCGATTTGTTCCGCAGAGAGAACGGGGTTTCTCTTCTTAAAATAGTGGAAAGTAATCGCTTGATCGATGACCCGTTTACCAAGCTGAGCCAACCGCCCTGCCTCGTTGAACTGTTCGGTTTCCGATGATCCGAGCATATCCTCGTGATACACGAAGACAGATAGAACCAAGTCCTGATCAGTGATTTCTGGAAGGGGAGGAAGGGATGTATCCATCATGTTGCGTAAGGTACTTCAATCGTTGGATGATCTCCAAAGGAAAAGTCAGAAGAAGAATCGAAGTCAGGTGGAGGAATATGCTTCTATCAATGGTGTTGATACCCTCTTCCACTTATGGATTTTGGAAGCAGTTTGTTTTATTTGTGAGCGCTCACATGGATGTTTTGAGATCAGAATATTGATTACCTAAGCGTGAATGCTTCCTCAGCTGTTGAACTTGTAGACATTGACTATAGGGCATCACTACATGATTAGAAAATTGAGCTATTGGCCATATCAATCTTGATTGATTCGGCGGTGGGTGTGTCAAGAAGGGGCTTTTCATTAGACAGGCAAGGTGGGGGCACTCGGTCAACGTTACGACAATCATGTGGAATACTTAAAGGGCATTGTTGGAAACGGATATGAGCAGCATATGAGCAGTTTAGTGATGGAATTTACCATTAATGAATGGGGCGAAACGGTGTTCGTCCCCCTCAAAATAAGCCATCAATAGTTGGCCTATGTCGGCGTCAGATCTGGCATAGATCCAAGAATTAGCCAGAAATCATGAGAGGACCCTTCGTTTCGGTCTGTAAAGTATCGCACAAATGTCACTTAATTGCAGAAAATACCACGTGACCAATTTGCATCACGCCGAAAGCTTAGCGCGTCTTACCGTGTAACTCAGAGCGCCTGGTCCAGCTCTTTTGGTTTTGCTCAAAACATCACCAGAATGTTATCATCTGCCTTTAAGCAGGACCCTCCGGAGCATAAAGACGAGCCACTGATACCTGAAGTCTACCTTGATTTCCCTTCACAACGACTTTATTATCTCAGCCTCGGGGCACTATGTCAGGTGTGTATTGTTTTTACTCTAGCCTGCCACTCACCACCGATGCGAGACTTAGAGTATCAAATTATTTGACCTTATCTGGTTGCTAAGCTGGAGTGACAATCGACCATCGTTTTGTCGGAAGTGGATAATTGTCGACTGCCTTCTCATTGGTGCCCTCTCCCTGTTGCACATTCCACGCCTGACCTGCAGCAAAGCAACAATTGCTCTTCTTCTCTTTTCTTCCATATTTATCGACGGTCTCATGTTCGGTGGCATCAGTCTCAACGTGGGCTTTTCCAAGAGTTTCAGAACCTCGCAGAGTGGACCGTCGGGTATAATTCCTTATCATTTATTTGTGTCTACTTTGGCTTATATCATTTAGGGACACTCGAAATCGCTTCCAACTCAAAATACTTCTCCTTCGTCAATGTCCCCGCTCTTTTTAGCTTTGGACTTATTCAGAGCTCTAGCGATGATCAAGAGCAACATCTCCTTGGTCAACACACAGTTCGTATGTCACCGATAAGCACTGCGCACTTAAATCCCGATGCCGAAAAGTATTGTCTCTCCCACTTGTCAAGCTACATGCTTCTCCCAGTGCTTCTGAACAATACTAATATTGCTGGTCTCAAATACTCTGTCAGCCCTCTAAACTCACCTACAGACAAGGACTTCGTCAATGTCACTGCCAAAGATCTTGAACAAAATCTACAGGACTTTTTGCAGCTGACGTCTGTTCTTTCGCCTCAGGCACATTCTAAAGAAGAAGAAAAAGATAATGATGATGAATATGATGATGATGATGACGACGAAATTAGCCGAAAAACGGGCCTTCCAACATTGCAGAAGTCTCAATCTCTTGTTTACATTCGTGTCTTAAAGCCCGGAATTTTTCGACTTGAGCAGGTCTGGGACATAGCCCACAATGAGGCACGCGTAATCCAGCCCTCGGAGGTGGTAGTTGTCCCTTGCCCTCAGGTGGCATTCGTGGATGTGAGAAAACAAACGGATAGGGATTCCGTCTGGTGTTCAGGTCAAGATAACAATCTGGATCTCTTGATTAGCGTCACGGGAACCCCCCCACTCAGTCTGCGTTGGCTGAAGACTATCAACGGAAAGAGAGATCAATATCTGGTAGAGGGCATTGAAGGGGATTATCGCTTGAGTCTATCAAAAGAGGATCACAAAGGGTTGCAATTGGCGAGGAGGAATTTCGAACCTCAAACTGTCGAGATACCTCTTTCGATTTCCCTCAATGAGCCCGGAACGCACTTGTATGCGCTTGAAGAGATTGTTGATGGTCAGGGTAACTCGGTGTCCGTTGGTGCTGATCCTGCTGCTGGGAGACTTGATGTAGTCAGCAAAACCAAGACGACTAGATCCTTCGTAGTTCTAGGTCGCCCCGTGGTTTCTTTCAAGAGCTGCAATCTTCAGAATCCCAAACCCTTACTTATCGGGTCATATTCTGACTTGGAGCTTACGACAAAGGATCTGGACAAGTTTGATGCACCTTGGGAGGTTGCTATCCGTTATAAGCCGCCCCAGGAGTCGATTGGTGGATCGAACATGTACTCAAATCTAAAGCCTTGGAAGGAGGTCCTGAAAACTCCAGGTGAGAAGAAAAACCTTACAATTAGAGCAAATGCTCCTGGAGAGTACATCATTACTGGCATAAAGGGGAAGGTACGCATCCCAGGCATATATTGGTTCTCTTGAACTTACTATACTACAGTATTGTCACGGAGACGTACTTGCCCCTGATGTATGTCCAGTTGTTGAACAGCCGAAACCTTCTGCCCACATTGAATGGAAACGAATTCACGAATGGTGAGTGTGTTAACCCTAGAGTTGTGCCATCATTCATGTATCTCAGTTCTGGAGACACCGGTGTATCCGCGTCTTTAGTTCTTCACGGGCAAGCGCCATTCCGTGTCTACTACACAGAACAGCGCGATGACCAGCCACCCCTGGAGCGCTCCATGGTTTTCTCTCACTCGCGCGGAGAGTTGGCAATGCAACCCGACAAAAGTGGTCATTACATCTTTACCTTCGTTTCGATGAGTGACTCGAACTATGCCAAGGTCAAACTGGATGGACCTATTATCGATCAAGTTGTCCATCCACTTGTCTCGGTTGAATTTGCAGGGTCTGCGTCAAAGAAGACTATAAGCAGTTGTGCAGGAGATACCGTTCCTGTTGATCTTGAGCTCAAAGTAAGCACATCATCCATCCATACTTACATATGCAATACTCAGGGGTTGATCTCAGGGAACCGGACCGTGGAATGTTGAATTTCAGATTATCGGGCCCAAGGGCTCAGACAGTTTCCGTGTTTCTGGCGTTCAAGACTCTCGACACCGTGTTCAGATACCCATCCCTGAGGACCTTCAAAAGACCAGTGGCACTTTCGAAATCAATTTAGGTATGTGCCTTTACTCAAAAATTATGAGAAAACAATGCCCATTTTTCTGTACAGTCAGTGCTGAAGATAGTTATTGCAAACGGCCAGTCAGCGTTTCGGGTATCGCTGTTTACGTCAAACGAACATGGGTATGATCTCACGTTTGCTGGTAACTCAATCGCTTAACTTGGTGGCAACAGCCTACTGCTCAATTCTACGGAAAAGTCGAGCAACGTCACGTCACCATCACAGAAGGTGAAAAGGCTAGCCTTCCTCTGCGGCTTACGGGAGATGGGGTGCGTAGTTTTGAGCTCATTATTCTACTACTTTCTCTCATACGTTCTTCAGCCCTGGCGTTTGAGATACCGCTTAAAGGGTCGCGAGGAGAAGATCTTCAGGGCAACACTCTATTCCGCGAATGATAACTTGAGAGTGACTGACCAAGGGACATACGAAATCATTGGTATCGACGACGCTCTCTGTCCAGGATCTGTTATTTCTGGGCAGGTGACCTATCATGTCGATTGGATACCTCGTCCTTCTGCCAAGTTGTCATCGTCAACTATTGCCCATTACCATCCTAGTAATCGTTCTCACATTCTTCCGCCAATTTGCGAGGGTGCCAGTGACCACGTTGACCTTGACTTGACTGGCCGTCCACCTTTCCAAATCATATACAACATTGCTCAAGACAGCGAAGCTGGAGGCACGAAGCTTATTGACCAGCCTACATTCAATAGCATACAATCGCGCACAAGGTTTCAACTTCAGACTTCCACAATTGGACGTATATACTATGAAGTGAAACGGATGGGCGATTCTGCCTATCCTCTCAAGCAGCCCGAGACGGGTATCATTCCTCGTTCTCAACGATTGGTCTTTGAACAGGAAGTTATGCGACGGCCCTCCGTCTGGTTTAAGAACCGCAATAGGATAACCTACTGTCAAAACGATACCTTTACGCCTCTAGATCCCTCTTCAAGTGATGGTATCATCATTTTTGAGGGTACGCCACCGTTCACGCTCACGCTTAGCATCAAAGATATCGCTGCTAGTGAGGTTGTGACCGAAGTAATCAAAGTTCATAAACATATTTGGCGACTTTCTATACCACCGTACCGCTTTAAATCCATCGGTTCATACCTTGTGACGATTGAATTTGTTGTGGATTCTTCCAATTGTGCACAGTCGGTGTTCAATTCTATGCTCAACACGATATGGGTCGATGTCGCTGAGACAGCGGCGATTATTCCCTTTGACAAGAGATCTGATATCTGTGCTGGTGATACGGTGCAGTTCCAGCTCGAAGGTATACCTCCTTGGACCGTTGGGTATGTTACTTTAATAATCGGTGGGAACTCTATTAACCCGTTTGAGAATAGGTATCGTATAGGTAGCCGAAAGTATTCTCAGGAAGTCAAGACTTCACCGTTTTCGTTGCCTCAACTCCAACCTGGAGAACTTATCATTACTTCCATTTCCCATCAACAAAAGTCGTGCAAGGCGGCGGCGACGGATATTCGGTACATGATCCATCCCTTACCTTCAGCCAAAGTCGGTCAAGGAAAGCGTATGATTCAAGATATTCATGAAGGTTTGTTGTCATGATCTCATGGGTGGTTGTGTATCTCTCTCATGCTTCTCTCTCTCTCTCTCTCTCTTGTAGGTGACCAAGCTGAAATTGTGTTCAATCTCGTTGGACAGCCTCCTTTTGCTTTCACGTACCAGCGTTCGGAGTTGACGCTCAAGAAAGGAGGCAAACCGGGCAAAGTCCTAGAAACGCACACTGTTTCCCGAGTTCCAACCACTGATTACTCCGTCTTCTCCGCATTGGAAGGTTCGTTTTTTTTTCTTCCTTCCCCTTTGATGGAGGTTCAAGTGTCTACTTTTGATAGGTACATGGACTGTCGCGTCTATCTCTGACCAATATTGTCGATATCCTCCACTCTCACCGGAGTGGGATGAAAGATCTCATTAAGATGCGCATTTTCAACATCTTTTTTTTTTGCTTTCTGCTTTGCAATGATATAGTATAATTTCATATTTGAAATGTAACAGTTCATCAATCACGCTCCCTGGGCGAACAAAATAATATATATATTTTTGCGATGGCTGAATTTAGAAGTCACTAAACTTGAGCGGAAGAGATATAGAACCATTTCGAGACTGGGTGGTTCATATGAGACGACAGGAAGATTGTTTTTTAAAGAAAGAAATCTGGCTCACCAGAAGGATCGACAGGCACAGGGGGTTTCCTAGAATCAGCAGGTAAGCTGGTATAACTGGGGTCGTCCCTCCTGACAAATCCAGGAGAGTTGGCAATGGTAATGTTGCGACTAGAAAAAAAATGGCAGAGATAAAAATTTTTAAAAAAGTGGTGTGTGCGTGGGGAGACTTACATGGAGAGATCGTAGGAAGGAGTCTGTTTAGGCGTCTCACCCGTGATCAACCGACGCCATGCTTCGTGGCATTCATGAATAATCTCGGTAGCATATTTTTTGTTCTTGGCTTCACCAGAGAATGCAAACGTGTTCTCTGGTTTTCCATCCGGAATCTTGTAAATCCTAAATTAAAACCACCGTCAACATCTCTCTCTCAACTAATGTTTTTTTTTTTTGCTTGGTACCTGAACCATTCATTAGTCGCACGAATCAAACCAGGCAAATGCCTCTCCACATCTTCTACATCGTTGAGTTTAGAAGCGAGCGGATCGGTCACGTCCACGACGAGAACTTTCCAATCCGTTTCGCCTTCATCGAGGAGAGCCATGATACCGAGTACTTTGACTTGTTTGACTTGACCTACGTAGCCGATCTGTTCGCCGATCTCGCAGACGTCGAGCGGGTCGTTGTCGCCTTTGGCTTTGGTCTCGACGTGAGATTGGGTGGGATCTTCCCATGTCTGTGTAAATGCGTGCGCGTGCGCGGACGCGCGTGTGGGTGTGGGTGAAAGATTCTGGAAATGGGGTTAACCACTCTACCTGAGGGAAAGCACCATAGTTCCATATGTAACCATGATGAGGGAAACAGTTCCTGACATAGCGCAAACGACCTTTCTTGATATCCTGTCTGATAGGGTTGAACGACTCTTCTTTCGAAACTTCGAGCTTGGCATTGGTCCAACGAGGAACTTCAACGATCATGTTGAAAATCCCATTAGGCTGATCAGCGAAAAGGGGGATATCGTGCCAGGGGGAAACGACCGATCCGTTTTGTTCGATGAAAACACGATGTTCTGTATTCTCCGTTGTCAGTCGAGAGAGGCGGCGGCAGGTTTTTCTTTTAAGAAAATCAATAATTACCGAGCGTGTTAGGAGCGCCGATGAGGCGGGAGGTGTACTCTACATGAAAATAGATGAGACAAAGTCGATCGCAGAGAAAGAGAACGAGGAAAGGAAAGGATACTGACGGGAAGTCATGGTAGTAAAAGGAGAAGAAAGGAGACGGATCTGCTGATGGAGACGAGATATGAAAACATTGTTTGGTCGGACAGCCATACTTGTTATCGGCCCCTGATTAAAATCGCATCATCGATAATAAAAAAAAAAAGAGGGTGCGAACGACGAATATGTATTTTACCTTTGGTATCACTCTTAGGGTATTCGTTGTCCACATCCACGCGTTCATTCTCACCAATAATCACTTCTCGCGTGTCAGCCTCTACGCGTCGTGTGAACGGGCTAATAAAAACTGTGGGACAAGTCGTGCTCGCACTAGACGCCGAGAACAGCCGAAATTTCGCGCTGGCTCATCGCAGTGGCGGTGTCGATGTATCTTATCTTATCGTACAGCTACACTATTCCTCCCTCTACAAGAATTTCTTCGTCTCCTTCACGAATGGGGACTGTTTTTGGTGTAGAAAATCCTCCATTGAAATCCAGCCTCAACAACAACCTTTCAATGTGCCTTCGAGCTTCTGCCTCTGCATTTGCGACATTCTTGGGCGGACCCTGAGCAAGCGTTTGACTGGCGATGCTTGCATTCATCAGAATCGATTTGGATGTATCTACTCCCACCGAAAAGGGTTTCTGAGAAGTTGATACTGTGAGTTGTTCGTAAAACGACACCAGATGGTGGTGCAGGGTCTAGAGGTAAAATAAGAATAGCATTGGAGAAAAGAAACTGTTCTGTACCTTGTTCAATTTTGATACAACCTGCCATCGCTCCTGGACCAATACCCCGACTTGGTCACTTCCGCTCCCCAAACTACCCTCGAATAAAAGAGCAGGAAGAACATCCCCACCCCATCTTTCGACCTGAGCCACAAACTGTTCACACGACTCCAAGATGGAGTGGACGATTGACATCATTGATGAGTTGTTCAAGAGACAGCCATGCAAAAGCCTGTCCAGATATGCAGCATGAATGGTGCGAAGCGATGTAAAATCGAGGTAATCATCACTGCCAGGTACATGTTGAGTTGGGGCGTCGATACCTTTTGCAAGAGTTTCTTTAAGCTTGCGAAACTCGAGGTCGACGACATCGGTCATGATATAACCAAGGAGGGTGTCCAAGAACCATCCCATGTCACGAACGATGCCCCAGCCGCACCTGAGTAGGTTTCTCCTTGCTTCAAGGTCTTCGACTGTGCCACCTTCCCCTAGACCGGTCCATCTCCTGCGTGCGCGTTGAGCATTGGACAAAGAGGTCCAGCACGTGTGTATACGGGTGTGTGTTTTGCGCAGGGCGGATAGAAAACTGAAGAGAGTGGAGTATGTAGTTAGATCTGACGGATCGAGGAAGAGGTCGAGGGGCCAAGAGACGGAGTAGGACAGGAGCAAGGGAGTTCCAAGGAGGTGTGAGTGAAAAGGTTGTGAGGGAGATGAGGGGAGTGAAGGCAGATGGGGACGCAATGGACCGGAAGGAAGAGAGAAGCGGAGACGAGATAGAGCAGGATCCTGCTGGGCAGAGGTGCCGAGAGATGCACGGAGAAGGGCAAGGTTAAGGTCCTGATCCCTGATGATGGACACTGAAGGGGACCGCATGGTGAGGCGGGAAAGTTTGAGTCTGTCAATTTCGCGGATAAGGGAGAGACAGAATTCTCCGTTTCTGAGCAAGAAATAGTCACCCCTTTGGAAAGGGCATTGAGGGATAGCGATGAGAAGTAAGGGAGGACGTACAAGGAATTGACAGCGTCGTCAATGTCTTTGCGAGTGAGGACGTTCCTCCAGAGCCATTCGCTGACGTTGAAGCGTATCTGCGCAATGACACGGTCAAATGCATGCTGGTTCTGGGGGAGAACGGAGTCGAGGATGTGGGTGTGGTGGGAGGCGATAGCAGTGGGAAGCTGCTTTTGCCATTTTGCGGCCTTGACGGTGGCGACGGCTCTGCCGACGTACTGGATGGAATCCCGAGACTGTGGGGAGATGCAGGAGGGGATGGAGCCGTCGAGGAGAGTATATGATTGGGAGGCAAGAGGATCTTGGGGGGATATGGAGCCGTGGACGATAAAGGCAGCTATTTGAGATCTCCAGACGCGTTGTACGGCGGAGGACAAGCGGTCAAAGATGGTTGCGATGCGATGGACGCCTGTGTGGGAGCGCGAGAGCAAGAGGTCGATGAGGGGGCCTGGGTTCCAGTGTTTCTGGGCCTCGAGGAGGTCGAGGAGGTGGACGAGAGCAGCAAAGGGGGCGTCCCACTGGGAGAAGAGGGCGCGTATGGAGGAGAGGGGGACGAAGGCGGCGGCGGCGACGAGGGCAGGGTCGTGGCTGAGGATCTGAGCCTCTGTCTGGATAACGTGGGCGTGGTACTCGTCTGCGAGGATGAGGCGGAGGCAGGCGCAGAGCGCACATATATACCGAGACGACGACTGGGAGAGTCTTGTGCACGCTGCCGTGATGTGTGTGTAGCGGAAAGCAACCTGGGCGATGGACAGCAGGGCGTGCTGCTCGCCTGGATGGAGGAGAGAGGCGAAGGCGGGGTTGAGGGAGGCGTCGTCGAGGAAGAGGGAGGACTTGTGTCCGGCGAGGAGGAGGACGAGCTCAGCGATCATCGAGTTTATTTAAAGATCAATCACTTGATGACTCCCACTCTATTCGACAAAGTCTGTAGCAAAACACGGCCAGTGTTTCTCCCTCCAAAGCCGTCCGCAGAAGACCAGAAACATCTGGCTGACTGGAACTCTATGATGTCTCGCAGCCGTGCAGCAGGTCAGCTTTCGTCCCATCCCACTCCTCGTCTAATCCCACAAAAGTCGACAAAAAACACAGCGCACTCTCCAAACAGCGTCTCCTCCGTGAGCAGCGCATCCACGCCTCACAGGCCGTCTGGGAAAACCAGGTCCTCCCAGACTGGCGCATCGTCCACAGCGTCCCCCACATCCGCAGTCTCTGGTGGGCCGGCATCCCCACCAACCTCCGCCCTGCTCTCTGGGAAAACGCTGTCGGCAATCCTCTCGCCCTTGGAAAAGGTCAGTCTCCTTCACTCCATCCCCGCTGTCCTCCTCATCTTTCAGACCACCTCCGCTCCTGTCTCGTCCGCGCAAAACGCGCCCTCTCCGCTAATCTCTTCCCCCAGTCCACCCTCGACCTCATCGACCAAGACGTCCTCTCCACCCTACCTTCTCTGCACCTCTTTCATCCCCACTCTGGTCCTCTCCACAACGATCTCAAAGACATGCTCTACGCCTGGGTCATCGCAAGGAGCGACCAGGGTCTCGGTTACACCTACGGCGCCGCAAAAATCGCCGCCATGCTGCTCATCACAATGCCCATCCACCAAGCTTTCAACGTCATGCGCAATCTTCTCGAGCGCCATTGCTTGCGCACCTTTTACGGCGGCGACACATCCAAAGACGACGTACGTCCTCTCCCAATCATTTATCATCCTTCACCTCATCCCCTCCCAGCTAGAGGCCTACTACAGGTCAGCCGCACTCACTCCCTCCATTCCCCAGCTCATCAACAACAGGATATTCGACGCTCTCCTAGCCGACGCCATGCCAAAAAGTACCCGTCTCCTCTCCTCCCCTTGCCTCCAATCTCACGTTCTCAGTCTATTTCAACTTTAAGCAGCACCACATATCCCCAGCTGCCTACCTCTCCGACTGGATCGCCACCCTCTTTCTCGACCATCTCCCCTTTGAGGCCTGTGCTCGAATATGGGATGTCATCATGCTCGAGGGTGATTCTTTTCTCTATCGCGTCGCACTCGCTATCCTCGGCGTCCTAGAACCCAGACTCTTCTTCCCTGATCGAACAGAGCTGCTCCAATTACTGCGGTACGTTTCCTCATCCTCCCTTTCTCTTTTGACCTTCAATCCAGAGGCGAGAATGAAGCCGCAATCCAAGCTGCAACGCGAAATGGCCTGACATTGGGAGGTGGGAAATACGAGATTTATGGTCTCGACGAGGACCAGCTCTGGGATAGGATCAACGCGACCGAAGAGGCGTGCAAGGAGAGTACATGGATACGCCTCATTCAACGCGAACTACCTGACATCTAGCATTGTTGACTCTAGTACCAACCTAATGTATCTTTACGCAACTTATAACAATAGTTCATCGATAGTCGAAAGTACGTTGATCCAATACTTGTCAACCACTTGCTTGTCAAACCCATTCTCGTCATAGCCCCAACTGACCCATAGCTTTCCAACAAATGTGTACCCGAACAGTAGCATACCACCAGGACGCTGGCGGGAGCCTGTTGTCAATGTGTGCAGTCTGATACCGAGATACTCTGGATGCCTGTAAATCCCGTCCAGATTTCCTAACAGGGACAGTCCAATCAAGGCTGTCGAGGCAACATGGCTTGAAGGCACCAGGGTCTCAGGAACGGACGCCGTCGCCGTCGTCTCGTTGTCAACAACCCCATCGTCTTTTTTCGCCCAGGCACGCGCTCTACATCCTCTCTCGCGTGCCATTTCAATCGAGCGTGCAACCACCAAGGGGTGTTTGGCCGTGTCTCCCGATTGCTTTTTCGCTGATCGTGCTCTGAGCCAAAATGTCGATTTTATATCGCCTGATCGAGGTAGGAACGCTGGAAGGACGACATTGAAATAGCTAAGAGCAGGGAACCAGTATGAATGATTCAAGGTCTTGAGATACGGACGAAGATTGAGTGCTGTGTACATCATACTGCAAATCAAAGTCACTTTTCCTAATCTTTTGTGCTCGTGAGAGTGAGAGAACTTACACAGGAAGCTCCCAACCGCGTTCATGCCTAGTGCGTGCCCAAGCGATACTGCATATGGCAAAAAGGGAACTCGAGATAGAGACGCCTTTCTCCTTGCAATTTCGTAGAATGGCGCTGGTTCGGGCAGGGTCGAATGACGTCGTCTTGACTATCGTATGACGAGGTTGTTGATCGTGTCGCTTGGGAAAACTGTGATCGCCCTAAATGAAAACTTGGTTATTGAACAATCGGTTCCCCGCCCGAAAAAAAACAAAACAAAGGAATTCCTGGAACCCACCACAAGCTTTCGTTGATACGACTTGAAATCAATCTTGGACGCTGCCTTGAAGAGTTTGCTTGAAGGAAGACAAGGTAGCTGATCTTCCAAACACGGCGGAAGCGAAACACCCTGAACAAAAAAAAAAACGCTTCAAGAAGGGAATTCTCGATGGATGAAAAAAAAAAAAGATCGGATTTGAGAAACGTACCTGAGCATGATCGGAATAAAGACACTTGAATTCTTGTTCGAGCAGAACCCTCAACGCAGACTCGTCCGAGGTACGATGACCCAATAGGCCAAACAGTTCATTCGCAAACGTGTGGAGCGCCATGCCGTCTCCGATCCAATGCGCCGCACAAATAAGGAGGTCGAAATTGGTTTGTGGGCTGTCGTCGTCATTTGAGGAGGAGGAGGAAAGAATAAGGTAGGAGAGCCTATCGTTTGAAAGTGTTCTTTCCCCGTTGAGATAGCTGTCGATGAGTTCTTGGAAGAGTCTCGTTTAAATGCGAGGTAGAGAAAGAGGAAGGGTGAGAAAGACTCACCCTCCTTTGTCTGAGAACGCAATTCCAAATTCTGTTGGGCAGATTGTAAAATGTCTTCTGGACACCGGGGGTTATCATAGCTAAGGAGAAAGAAATGAACTCCATGGAAGAGAGAGAGAGAAAGGGCTCAGAGACGGGTCGCGTTGCTTACACAAAACGGATATCATCGTACGTATACATCTTTGTCCTGGCAGCCAATAGCGGATGTCGGGCACGAAGAATCGACCAGACCAGGGACAACCTCTGAAACGTCATACAGCTAGGATCGTCAACACCAAAGCCCAGATGGAGGTACCTAGTAGGCTTGGTTGAAAAAAAAGGGAAAAAGCAGGACCACGGATACAGAAAGCCCAGACGTACATGTCGTTCACTCCGTTGTCGCGTGAGGGGAGATAGTAAGCTATCTCCGTCTCTCCTAGATTTCGTTCGGACTGGACACGGTCTGCGTCCAGTGCGTTGACAAACGATTGAGTATTAGACATTCTTCACTCGAGATAGAAACAGGAGAGCAAGAATGAGCTCAAGGACGAACGTTAACTTTGTTGGACTCGAGGAAAGGGTGGTAGGTGATGGATGATGTATATCTACCCACGAACGAACAGGAGTCCTCATCGTTAAAAGAACTCGAAGAAAAAAAACCAGACGGGCGGTAAACAGAAGAACTGGCTCGGTTTCCTGATTTGGAATTTACCCCTTTCTGTCCCTACATTGTTGGTTGTATATGTATGTGTGTTTGTAGAGAGAGGGGGAGAGACCAGAGTGACGCCACGCTGCCCTGATCGTCAACACACTGCCACACACCTGATCGTCAACACACATATATCCATAAAGTCGTATTTGCCCATTTTCGCACTCATTATTGTTGAAGTGGACCATCACATACTCCGTGTTCCATTCCCTAATGGACCTTCTATTGTCCCACTACTCTTTCATATATCAAAAAATCTCGGATCACGAGAGGACGAGCGGTAAATAAAACAAATGCAAGACAAAGTAGAAGATAAAAATAGAATTTTGTGTGTGTGTTTGTGTGTCTTCATGTCGAACCGACCGACTTGCGCCCTCATCAATGAAACCGCGCGTCTTTTTTTTTTCTCATTTCATGAATGGATTGAATCGAATTAGCTTCAAGCCAATGAAATAGGGTTTGACTCGTTACGTTATCGAAACAGTTGATGGGTCCGAAAATTCAAAGTGCCATCGGTTTTGGGCGGGGTTTAAAGAGGTATCTCCAACGACATATATTAACACCATCAATGTGGATCCGAAACCCCTTCCCTCTCGAAACTGTTGGCGTTGTCAACGTCGCAACCTCCCCGCACATTTACCTATTCCTGATTCAATTAATTAAAACGTACAGACAACTTCCGCTTATCAGGTTACTACGCCAACCAAGAACAAGAACAACGTGCGCGACACATGCTCATATGAAGAACACAATTTTTAATTTCGGTATTCCCTTCCGAACCGAGACAGGGACAGGAAGCGCCTCGGTTGTCCCGAAAAGATAGATAAACGCTCAAATTAGCCTATTGATTTAATTCTGCATTTGCCCTTGTTCGGTCCAAGTGCGTATCTAGAAAGCAAGGATCACTATACATCAAATCTAAATCACATGTCTTTTAGTCCAGAAACAAAGTCCGGTGCTTTTTGAAACCAAAAGAAAGGGGGTGATGATACGGCAAAAGATGCACATGCTGAACGACTTCTCATCTTGAGAAAATCACCCACTAGTCCCGCGAAGGATCGAGTTTGATCGTGGGTAGCTCGGAAGACTTGAGTTCCTCGAGCTCAGAAGATTCTTTATCGGCGCTGAACAAAACTCGTCGGTGGTCGCTCTCGTTCGCTTCAACGTCAATCGATTGCTGTGGAGACTTGGGTGGTAACTCGTTTGATTTGACCCACGTGTAGTACCTGTTCGACAAGGGCGTCAAAAAAAAGGCACACAAATCACTTCTCTCAAGATCAATCTTACAGAGTGCCGGTGAGAATGACAAGGATGGACGTTGCGCGTTTACTGTCAACTAGTTTGAAGAATTGAAAAGCCACTCGGATCTAGTTGACACTCACACATTAAGGATATCTCCGAATATCCAAACACCGACGAGTGTTTGTATGACTGATCTTGCAGCCTGGGAACAACTGTCAAACCACAAACACAAGCACAAAGTAGGGCGCGCACGCTTGAGAACATGTGGGTTATGGGACTTGTCACTTTGATACTCAACAAACCCGCGATGCAGAGTAAGAATCCGAAACAGCCAGTCATGAGTGATCCCCACAGAAAAATGAGAGCAGAGAAATCGTCATGGGTGTGACTAGAGATCTTCTTCCAAATTTCAAATAGCTCGCCATCGAAAACAACAAAAGGGAAAAGCATGACAGCAGAGCCGGCGTTCGTCCACCAGGCGAGTTGAATGGTGGAGTCGTTGCAGTAAGGAAGAGAACTCTTGATCAAAACCGCGTGGATGGCGATAAAGAGGGAAGAGAGGATGCCATAAACCAACGAAAGAGCAGAAGGGACGGATTTGGCTGGAAGATTACTTGATGGAGTAATACCAAGAATGAAACCAAACGTAACGAGGACAGCGGCGATGATGACCTTGGCCGTCGGTGTCTTGCGGGTGTGTAGACAAGATACGGAGATTGTCAATGGAAGGACGAGGCCGCGAGCAATCTGAGATGAAGAACCTCGAGTTAAAATATGGATTGCAAATTACCGAATATGGATGTACACTTACCTGGAAAAACGACGCCTCAACACCTCGCAAGCACAGAGTGTTGAAGACTAGGCCGATGATGTTCACCGATACTACTGGTAGCAGCTTGATGGCTACATTGCGATCAATTGTTGGGATCTCGATCTTGGGCGAAAGGAGGGCGGTTACATGCAGCAACACCACAGCTATGAGGAGCTGAACTAGGAGGAATAAGAGGGGTAGATCCGGTGTCTTGTTCAAGACGGCCTTGTTCCTGTTCAATTGTCAGCCCATTGAAAACAGGGTGCGATAACAATTGTACACGAAAACCATCTGATAATCATGATGAGAGTCAAGAACGCAGGAAACAATGGGAAGACATACGATAAGAGCAGCCGACATGTAAAACATAACGACACCCGCGACCTGAAAGGTTTTGCGATCCATGATGGGTAGGGGTTGTAAGGTGGTTCGGAGAAATGAGAAAGGGAAGATCCTTGTTTAGCTGGGTTTTAGCTGGGCATGGTGGACTGGTTTAGATATGGTTATTTTAGGAGCCGTGATGAATGGAATTTGACAAAATGTCAGGTGGTGATCAATATATTCCAAAAGGAGAAGGAAGAAATTGGACAGATTTGATCTAGCACTCACGAGAGCTAGGTATGTTTAGAAAATGCTCTCATTGACCATGTACATCAGACTTCTCTTCACTCTCTTTCCCTTCCATGCAAGATCGTCCAGTCTCATCGCCCATTCCATCCGATCTATACCATAGGTTTTCTGACGATAGCAGCCATGAAGAGGAATATCCCATGCTCTCCAGCCACGAAAAGCCGGACATACCCTTCCCTTTTTCCAACTGTCTTAGACGCCGATATCTGATTCTTGGCTGCATCGGGTTTGTTCTCACCTCGACTTTGACATACTTCTCTCTATCGATGTCACGGACAACACCGCCAGAGCCGATGCGGGAGTCTGAAGTTGCCGACTATTCAAACCCAAAAATCGACTTGTTGAGCCCCTCTCTATACCTCAATGGCCCTCCGACTGCGGGCTTTCGAGGTATGAGGCTTGCAGAAGCGAGAGGATGTCGTCTTTGAGATAGTTGCAGATAATTTACACCCCGATGTCAAGTATATCACCTCGTGGATATCGGCAGGGTGGAGTACGTGTTTCTTTCTGTCCGCGGTTACTGCAACTGACTACACTTGAAAATTAGCGAACGATGTAATGACCTATGTGAGCCTTGCATCTCGCTGCACCCAATTTTTATAACCATGGCTATAGATCAATCTCATCTATCTCGCTATGATCACTGACAGAATACCTATCGTCCCTATGTTCACCCCCTCTCACATCGGCGGAGATAAACCACCAATTGACTTTGGCAGCGTATTCGACGTGCAACAGCTTGCACGAGGAATCGGCATTCCAGTGCTAGAATGGCACGAGGTCAAGAACAGAAGCAGCAACGTCTTAGACGAGCTTGGTTGTTGGAATACCTGGGAAGCGGTACAGTATGATGAAGCTTTCCCTAGAAGAAGTGTCGTGCCCAATTTGCTTAGCCTCGGTACGTTTCTGCCAACTAAACGCCCTTGAAGCATGTTAATTACTCAAATCCAATCAGACATTTCATATACAAAAGCCCCTTCCTGGATTAAAGTAGTGCCTCACTTTGAGCACGATAAGCATGCGTACTTCTGGGCTCTCGCATCACTAGCCTTCCCTGAAGGTCGACAGGAGAACCTCCAGCCTCCTCTCGCCTCGCCTGTCCATCATGCCCTTCTACCACCTGATGAACAGCTTCTTTGCTATGACTATCTGTATTATGCATGTGCGCATCAGGTGAGTTGTTTGTTTGTCCCTGTCTACTCTGAAGCTTGCAACTTCTGTAGCCATATGAGTTTGAATTTGACTACAGTCCAGCATGGAGATATGTCGGCCAATACCTACACTGGACATCTCGGCTTCAAGATATAGCCGAGACCTATGTTCGAACAGCATTTCAAACGCCCAAAGGTTCATCAACCCCTCCTGTGAGTGGCTTCTTTACCTGGTAGAAGGTTCTCGCTCTGATATACAGAAGTACATTGGGATCCATGTTCGCCATGGAGATTTTAGAAATTGGTGTGGTCAAGTTCCTGTGGACGATTGCTTTGCTTCTATCGCAGTCCTAGCCAGACGTGTTGAAGAAATCAAGATTGAGCTACGAGAGTCTAGAGGGATAACGGTTGAACACGTCATTATGACTAGTGACGAGAAGGATGAGTCATGGTGGGAACAAGTTGCAAAGCAAGGATGGTATATAATCGATCACTCCGGGACAGTGGAACGCTATGGTGCCTGGTACGTCCAGATTCTCGTCACACCTTCGATTCAATATCACCACAAATCCTTATCTTCAACTTTAGGTATCCAGTATTGATTGATGCTGTGATACAATCGGGTGGAGTTGGATTTTTGGGAACCGATCGTTCGACCATGTCCACTCTGGCAAGGCGGCGGGTGCAGTCGTGGCGTAATGGTGTTGTGCGGACGGTCAAGTGGGGTGAGAAGGGTGCAGATGATCATTGAAGATGCCATCTATTCTTTCAGCTATTCTATCCTGCTTATGTGTATTACGAACCTTTTTTTTCGCGTAGACTTGAAATTTACTAAGCCCTAGTTCAGAGATGAGCCCCGTAGGACGGACGAACAAAAATCGATGTGTTTAGTAAAGTGGATGACGGCTTATGATCGAACCTTATGATCATGGGGAAATCCGTATGTTATCCTCTTTGAAATATCACTGGCCTTCTGTTGCAACAGTCCAGGATCAACTCCCACTTTGCAGAATCTTGGTTCTAGTGCTCCCTGTGGTCCATTGAAAACCAGTGTCGCTTAATCCATTACCACACAAAGGAATCTCTACGTATCTAATGTACTTTTCTGACATACTATCCAGGTTGCATATATGCCCGCAGCCTGTGATCCAGTGTTCAGATGCAAAGCACCTAATCCTCAAGATCCATATGGATGTAAAAACAAGGAATGAGGAGAAAATGGATGCAAAGTTTTCTGGGCAACGCGTCGTGCTGTGCTGAAACTCACCCTGGTCTCCAAGGCGCTGGAATACGACAAAGCCCGGAATATTGATGTTCTGAAAGGTGTACAGGACCTGAGAGCTCCTGACGTCAACTTCGTCTACATCTCGCTTTCGAGTCAAATTCCACTCCAAGTAAACCTTCGAAGCTTTGGAGAAAACAGAAAATGAGCTTTGTGCGAAAAAGACTATCACGAATCTGATCGATGTTTTTGGTGGAGGGAGTCTCTGAGATATATTGATGTTATACGTTGTTGCAGTGCTCGCGTAGCTGCTGAGTCAAGTGCTTATTGACTTTTGCAGGGCTGGAAGGATAATTATGAAAGCTTCTAATTGGGAGCTGGTAGAAACCTGTGGCGACGTGTTCGGATTTATTCTGAAGATTGAGGTGTATGATGGATGGAGGTTCTATTGACAGTGATAGCAGCTACCCCTATTGCTGATATTGCGGTGGAAAGGACTCGAGTAGCGTCTGTAACGCACTGCGTGATCCATACAAGCGCTCCGGATGCTGTCCTTCGTGTTTGAACAAAACCTTCCCTGATCCTCATGTCATTTGAGCATTGCTTTGCACCTTGTCGACAAGAATGCTATAGCACCATCTACACAACTACGGACATGAAGAATGTTTCGGTTTGCATTCAAGAGTCTGGGTATCCCCCCTCATTATGGTTGACACGGATAGCACTGTACGGTATCAAGGTTGAGAAAAGGAGGCATATAAGGACAGGGATATTTGGCCGAATGTTATCAGGTGAAATTGACGTATTGATTGAGCACCTGATGATAAGTTCAGGGGACCACGTTGGATATTAGATGGGGATGACTCGGAGCGGATGGAGGACATTGAAGAAGGGAAATCCATCGTTCTGGACTGCCCACAGAAGAGCAAGTGATGGTCGAGTAGAGAGATGCTGGTAGGCGGGAGGAATCAGAGTTGTTGGTCAAGAGGTATTTCAGACCGCATTTTGACGAGTTGTAGTAAGGATTTAGTAATAGGCATTCTGACTTTACATATGTTCCCAAATTCTAGAAGAAACCCGTTAATATAATCTATTTCTGTTGGGCATCCGGTACGAATGTCGCTCAACATGGGAGAGATGTTTCCTCCAGTCACCCTTACGACCTCGAGAACTTCATTTTCTAGAGCATTACAGGTGAGTTGTTCAGGAAATCGCGCCAAATCGATGGTACTGGTGTCAACTCCTTGGGCTGCGAGTGCTTCTAACATCCGTTTGTTTTCCAACTGAAATTCCATACTAAAAGCGTGTGACGCCTCTCTGCAAACGACCCTCACGATGCGACGCGTATTCGGAGATACGAACAGGTCACCATTCCTGCAACCCATAATGGCAGTCAGAGGGTTGATGATGGCATCGACTACAAGCTTGCGACGAAGCATGATCTGCATCTCGCGCATTGGTTTCCAAGTTGAATGGAGAGGATCAAGAAGAAGCAAGACGGCGACAGTGTCTCGTAAAGACCTGTATCGCTTGAATTCGGGATCCTGCGAGGTCGTAATATCGTTGAGTTGCAGCCGGCGCTCGGGTCGTGAAACGGATTCGTCGTGATAGCTCGCCTCAAAATTTGAACCTTGTGCGGGGTTTTGAATAATTCCGAATTCTAATTTTCCTAATCCTGTATGAACGACATGGTAAGTATTTTTGATGAAGACACCGTGCGTATTGGAGGCAAGGATGAAATGAGGGCGGAGCTCAGGAGTTGGGAATAATCTATTTGACAGTTCTTCGTAGATTCCCATACCATTCTGAAAGAGCACAATCGTAGAATCTGCGGAAAGACGCGGTGCCAGCCTGATGATGGCTCTGACGGCCTGGTGGGCCTTTGTTGTGACGAAAAGGGAATCGATAGGCTCATCGAAGTTCCTGTAAGCAGCATGTTTAGGATCTGGTTTATTAGCTGTGCGAATGTCGGATGATGGGATATCGAATGCATCGACTTTGAAACCGCCGGAAGTTAAAACAATTCCATTTCTCTCAACTCGGATGAGGTTTCCATGAGCCAGAAATTCCTCCGCAGCGGAACGAGATTTGTGTATGAGAGTTACTGAGTGTTGAGTGGGAGTGATTCGCCTCAGATGATGAGCAAAAAGTTGGCCTATTGAGCCCAGGCCAAGAACATGAAACCGCATTGCAGCAAGAATGATCACTTGTCGACACTCAAGTCCTCCCGTCACGTGTTGTATCATTAGGGAAACATTCTCCCAGATATCCTCAATGCCAACTCTCTTCAAACTCAAGTTCAATGATCTTACACGGAGGGCCTCCTTCGCTGGACAGCCAGACTGGCAAGAGCTCTCCAACAGAATTTCGGATCTTTTTTGTATACCTCAGCACCAGGTCGGGGTAACCTACATTGATCCCGAAAACGAGGAAATTACATTGAACACAAGGGAGGAGTTACAAGACTACTACTTTTCATCTTATCATCCAGGAGACACTATCAAATTCTCAATATTCGACTTGACCTCAAGGAACCAAGTACGGTTGGCTTGTACAAACGCGGGACATCGAAATACTTCCAGTCAATTCATCGATCCGGAGGTCCCTGGTCTTGATGATTGGCAGGCGGTATTTGTTGGAAATTCCTCTTTTGGTAACAATATTCGAAGTGCGTTCGTGGAGAGCGTGTCCAGTGATGAGAGTACAGCTGGTATAGCGGATAATACATCTGGAATGCAGGTGGAGGATGCTCATAGTGAAGTCGCGGAGAAATGCATTTCGAATAAACAGAAGGGAAAGAGGAGGGCTCATTCTGTGTCATCGAACGGATCTTTGGTCGCCGTGGATAGCGGCAACACATATCCTAACCCTATCATTGACATCAACTCTCGACCATCCCTCCTTCACAACGAAGGTGGTGACACCATCGTCGCCGAAAGCACTCCTAGAGTCCCGGAGAAGGAATTCGACCGGATGCGGGAGTTTGAGGATCCACCACTTCCGTCAGTTGAATCAGTGGACCCACAACCATCTCAACCCGCGGAAGCATCCGCCAGTCTTGCTCAAGATATAACATCATTCCTAAACACGATTTCAATCATAATTTCAGCCCACCCTGAACTCGGCGATTCCTTCCGTACTATCATTCGTAACGTTACGAATGGCACATACTGGGTCTCATCCCGTGAAGCCCTTTCGCAAGCTGCCACTGGATTACAACGAAATACTGAGAATCTTGCTGAGGAAAGTCGGAGAGTGATGGAGGAAGAGGCTGGAAGACGAATTGCTCAGGCATTATCAGGGATGCTCCGCATCTTTTCTCAGAGTCGGGACGAAGCACCCGAAGCACAAGCAAATAGAAACGCCCAAATGCTCAAGCAAACTACCGAGAAGGCCACTCGACAACCTAAAGCTGCAGACATTCCGCCATTGCACAATGCAAATCCTGAGCCGACTGACCTCTTTCGCCAACAAATCCCTCCTATGCAAGGGGCCTCTATGACAACAGGTTTTGCTACTTACTCGGGTAGGCCTCTACCATCCAGCCAAGGTACTGGGCCTACATGGGGTGCATCAATCTCTCGCAACTTCGCAGCAAATAGCAGGTTTCCCACGCCGCCTACACCAAATTCCCCATTTGGCACAGGGATCCTCAATGTAGCTCATACACCATTTGGAATAGGAACGGCACCATTCTGCCGCAATAATTTTGAATGTAGCTCTGGTCTGGGCACTGAATGTATCGAAAGTCAACAGCGGCTATATGCAGAAGAAATGAGAGCCAAAGTTGGGGAGGTAAAGAGAGTCTTCAAGGCGGAGAAGGTCAAGGCGGAGGAGGAGCGATATCGCTGGGAGAGAGACGAGAGGAAGGAGGACCGAAATCTTGTGAAGAGTACAGCGTAAGTGTTGAGCGCGCGGAAGATACGATGCTACTGCTGCTAATACCAGACATAGTTTCGATATAGTCAGTGCCAGTCCCTGGAGATATGATACATATCTTGGTCATTCCCCCTACCAATGTGTTAGACCTGCAGAGAATCCCTTCACCTCTGTGGTCAATAGGATCAGCAGAAGGCTAGTAGATGTACGTGAAATGATCGTGAAATGATGCAGTTTATGGGTAGCACTGATTTCTCACATTAGATGGGTTTCACTGAAAATGTTTATCCAGATTTACGTCAAAGGATCATGGACCATCTTCCTACTGATGGGGCTATAACGAAAGACGGTGAAGACGATATCGTTACAACTCTTTTGGAGGCCATGCTCACGGAGAGCTCCGTTGCATCTGGCTCTGGTGGGAGCGATATTCCGGGCAGCTGGCATTAGGCAGATTTGATATGGTGATCCTGTCATTGCGTACTACCTTCTTGCTCATGACCGTAACTGTTATTGTTATGTTCTGGACTCTTACGTAGGAGGTGTGATGGGTAAAGAAGATGAAAATGCGCCACGTGGGTGTCAACTGTGATTGTTTCAGAATGTAGTTGACAACCTCCATTCTACATTCTGTTTCCTTACGCACAACTTGGACTTGCTTGTGTCCAATTTATCTTCACCATTGCTGTCTAGAATGTTTCATTAGATATTTATATCGTTGTGTGCACCACCATGCGGTATCACTGCAGTTGTGAACGAATCTCCATATTCGGCGATCTCCATCGGATCTCCATCGACTCGGTGCGTAACTATAAATCACAACCTTCTCTTCACTTCGGCTCCTGACACACCCTTTGTAGTTGCCTAGTCGGTTCATCTCAACTCCTTTAAAAAGGTACTTGACGAGCTGAACTGCTCACTGTCTATCCTTTCATTCGTAGGTCACCTTTTGTGAATCTGATCGTACCTCATCCAGGCTCACTAGACACGCGCGAGAGAATTTCAGGGGTATACAAAAATAATTTTTTGGCGAAAAATACCCATCGTATGTGGTCCTTTTAAACGTCAAATAATAGTCTTACATGGCATACGTCCAGCTCAATGTTATATACATATGCCTCCATCATTGTGGGACCTGTATCCTTCAATTCGGCAGATCCCATGCCTTATAAGCTACAACCAGTCTCAACAACCTCAGAAGTCTCCCGTTCGTCACTCAACGCGCCTGTTGACCGTCTTATCCAGTGTATCAATGAACCCTCGGCAATGCGTTCATATCTTGCTTCGTCTCCTGGCTTAAAACTTGTGGATGAACTTGAGGAACTGCTTCGACGTCTTCCGGCCCGCCAATCTAGAAAAATACATACGCCAGAGGACTGGTTGTGCATCAGCCAGCGAATCTATTCGGAAGTTGTCCGTCCGTGGTCACCTCGTATTCTCTCTCTTCAGGAGCTGCATCAGCATCGCCAAGACACAAAACGCAGATTGGCAGTGATTTATTTATTGGAAGAAGTTCTGAAGAGACAATCTCCTTTGCTTCAAATTCCTGTGACCGACATGATCACGCTGGCGAGACTCGATCATTCCGCTAGATTCGGAAGGTTATTCCGTATTAATGAGCTTCCAGTAGAAACAATGAGCATTATCTTTCACTATGTCGTATGGTCTGCAAAAGATCCGCAGGAGTGTAATGGGCGTCGGTTGGCACTCGGTGCCACATGTCAACCATGGCGAAGCGTGGTCGTCCAGGATTCCACGCTGTGGAATACATTCTATTACCGAGCCGAAACTCCTGGCCAGATTTCCTTCTCGAAACTCGTGATCGATAGATGCGGTTTGGCACCCATGGACATCTATCTCAGGGACTGTGCAGAAAAACCATTAAGTCGGGAGACAATGGAGGATATTTTGAATCATCTTGCGCCTCGGAGAGGCCAACTGCGTACTCTGAGTGTAGCGGTGCAAAAAAAGGAAGCAGGGCTCACATTGTTACGCTGGTTACAAGTTATTGGCCTCCAGAAACAGACGTGCAACCTGAAACACCTTGAAGTTCACCGTTTAGGACCTCCATACATTCACATGGGACCAGACTATTCCTCTAATTCCGCCCTTGATGGTCCTTTGCCGCTCTTTGGGGGTGCATTGGTGTCTAGCCTCCGTCATCTATCCATTTCCGGCCTTCATGTTGATTGGACACGCACAACCCTTAAAAATCTCACGACTCTCGACATTCGTCGTATTCCTCTAGACTCCGCCCCAGATATGGATCGTTTTTGTGATATTCTCTCCAACTGTCCCAAACTTGGTCACCTCGTCCTACACGGCGCAGGGCCGAAGTGGAGACCACCTGGCGAATTTCATCTACCTGTGACATTGCCTGATCTCAAGAGCCTGATCCTTGCGGACTTTGCACTTAACTACGTACAGTTCGTACTTTCCAGCTTCGTCGCGCCTGGATTGGAGGAACTAGCACTGTATGGATTCACCGGAGAGGATTATACCGCCCTTTTCGAGCGATTGACTGGTCTCTTTCCCAAGGTCCGGTCATTGACTATGGTGTTCATTGATCTTTCACCAGAAGAACGTGGAACCAGGGCTCTCGTTCGTATGTTTGCATCCATGCCAGATGTTAGATTCTTACAGGTATCCAAAATAAGCGAGTCGTTCTGGGATGCTCTCCACTTTAATCCTCAGACGCTTCTCGAATACCCGGACTTCAGCGATAGTAGTTGTGCACTCGACCCCTCGTATATCCTTTTCCCCGACCTGAACAGTCTTGATGTCAATGACACCTCCTGGGACTCCCTGTCTAAATTCCTTGCATTCCGAAGACAAGCTGGGTATGGTCTTGACAAGGTTTACATCGCCCAAATGTATTGGTTGGAGCTGGATGCCCAGGAAAGAGATACCCTTCGGCAGCTCGCCGTCACGCTCTTAACCCATAACCATCCTTCGAAAATCAGTGACGAAGAATCACCCATGGAATGAATACTTAGGATGGCTTTCGTTGTCAAATCTCGGTATTCTTGAAATTATTTCGTTTTCTGCCCGTTGCTATCTCGCTTCTAATGTGTCTTCATTAATTTGTTAAGCACGATGATTAGATATGTACCATATGACGATACAATGCAAATGTCAATATAACCCATGCAAACATACTACGTCTACTATACACCGAATTAAGGCTTTTTGCGCTTTTTACCGTTTACCAATGTTGGGGATGATGGCAAATTTGAATTATCAAATTCATCGTGGGCCTTGACTGCAGGCTTTTTTGTTTGGCGTGAAGTGCCATTTGAAAGAGGCTTGTGTGGTGATCTGCTAGCTGTAGAAGAATCTCGACCATTTTCCATCCTGCTAATTGGTTTTGTAACGTGTGATGATGACGTTTGATCTGTAGACCAGGTAAGAGGCCAACATGACCGATATTGTAGCTCCGAACTGACCTTGTATAACGTATGTCCTGAACAAACCTACAAGATCATTCATTTCTGAGGCAGTAACTGTCCGAGTAGAGGCAATGGCCATTGTCTGAGGTTGATCCACTTCCATCTCATCGTCCTCATCAATTTCCATCTGCAAAGCGCCAAGTGGTTGAGCCTCGACCTCACTGACGCGCTTCTTCAGGAATGTGTC
>Ga0153951_1000118_pt1 | contig 27889 bp, 23 predicted proteins | sample TSNJ035MetaG_FD_102278 | JGI IMG/M metagenome (GOLD analysis project Ga0153951, IMG submission 102278) | Attine ant fungus gardens microbial communities from New Jersey, USA - TSNJ035 MetaG | ecosystem: Host-associated > Fungi > Mycelium > Unclassified | place: USA: New Jersey, Wharton State...
AACGACCTGCCGCGCTTCATCGGCTATGCACGCAAGGTGGCGGAACGTTACGCGCCGCTGCGCCCGTTCGCGAAACTGCTCGACGACCTCGAAGGCCGCGCGCAGGAAGTCGGCTACACCTTCTGAGCGATGAGCCTCTCCGTGAAGAAAGCGATGATTTTCGCCGCGGGCCGCGGCGAGCGCATGCGCCCGTTGACCGACGCGTGTCCGAAGCCCCTGCTCGAAGCGGGCGGCAAGCCCTTGATCGTATGGCAGATCGAGCGCCTCGCGCGGGCCGGCATCGAGACGATCGTCATCAATCACGCGTGGCTCGGCGCACAGCTCGAAGCCGCGCTCGGCGACGGTTCGCGCTGGCAGATCGAGTTGCGCTATTCGGCCGAACCAGGGGGCGAGGCGCTGGAAACCGCGGGCGGCATCGCCTATGCGCTGCCGCTGCTCGAAGACGGGGGCGCGAGCGAAGTGTTCGTCGCGGTCGCCGGCGACGTGTATGCCGATTTCTATTACACGACGCTTACCGCGCATGCCGAACGCCTGCGCGCGCTGCCCGAGCCGGGCATGCATCTGGTGATGGTGCCGAACCCGCCGTTCCACCCGAACGGCGACTTCGGTTTCGCCGATGGCGTGCTGTCGCTCGATACGCCGCCGCGCCTCACGTTCGGCAGCATCGGGCTCTACGACACGCGCATGTTCCGCGCCCTGCCGCGCGGCACGCGGCGCGCGCTGAGCCCGTATTACCGCGAGACGATCGCGCGCGGCCTCGCGAGCGGCGAGCTGTACGAAGGCTTGTGGGAGAACGTCGGGACCCCGGAACAACTGGCAGCGCTCGATCGGCTGCTGCGGGCGCGCTGAGCCGAAGGCGGGTGCGCGGAACCGAAGGCGGGCACAGTTGCCCGCCGCGCGAGCCCAAGCCGAAGTAGAGCCCGCTGCCCCGGCAATCACCGCGCGCCGGCGTCCGCTCCGACCTCGCCCTGCTTCAGGTCCGCCCCTTCCATCGCGTCCGGCGTCTGCGCGGCGCGCTGCTGCAACGCCCACATCTGCGCGAAGAGTCCATTTGCGCGCAGCAACTCCGCGTGCGTACCGCGCTCGACAATGCGCCCCTTGTCCATCACGATGATCTGCTGCGCGTGCACGACCGTCGAGAGCCGGTGCGCGATGATGAGCGTGGTGCGCTCGCGCGCGATCTGGTCGAGTTCGTGCTGGATCGCGCGCTCGGAGCGCGAATCGAGCGCGGACGTCGCCTCGTCGAACAGCAGGATCGGCGGATTCTTGAGGACGGTGCGCGCAATCGCGACGCGCTGCTTCTCGCCGCCCGAGAGCTTGAGCCCGCGCTCGCCGACCGGCGTGTCATAGCCCTTCGGCAGACTCTCGATGAACTCGTGGATATGCGCCGCGCGCGCCGCCGCGATCACTTCGTCGCGCGTCGCCGAGGGCCGGCCGTATGCGATGTTGTAGTAGATCGAATCGTTGAACAGCACCGTGTCCTGCGGCACGATGCCGATCGACGCGCGCAGCGAATCCTGCGTGACGTCGCGAATATCCTGCCCATCGATCACGATCGCGCCGCCCGTCGCGCGGTCGAGATCGTAGAAGCGGAACAGCAGGCGCGCGAGCGTCGACTTGCCCGAGCCGCTATGGCCGACCACCGCCGTCGTCGTGCCGGCGGCGATCGTGAAGCTCACGTCGTGCAGAATCGGCCGCGCGGCCTCGTACGCGAAGCTCACGTGCTCGAAGCGCACCTGCGCGCCGGCCACGGAGAGCGGCGCCGCCGCGGGCGCGTCGGGCACTTCCCGGGGCGCGCCGAGCAGCGAGAACATGCGGTCCATGTCGGTCAGGCTCTGCTTCAGTTCGCGATACACGACACCGAGAAAATTGAGCGGAATATAGAGCTGCAACATGAACGTGTTGATGAGCACGAGATCGCCGAGCGTGAGGCGCCCGGCCATTACGCCCTGGGTCGCGCGCCACAGGATGAACACGAGCCCCGTGCCGATGATCGCCTGCTGCCCGAAGTTCAGCGCCGACAGCGAGCGCTGCGACTTGATCGCCGCCGCGCGATAGCGCTTGAGGTTTTCGTCGTAACGATTCGCCTCCCACTCCTCGTTGCCGAAGTACTTGACGGTTTCGTAGTTGAGCAGCGAGTCGATCGCGCGCGAATTCGCCTTCGAATCGAGCTCGTTCATCGTGCGGCGAAAATGCGTGCGCCACTCCGTGACCTTCACCGTGAACACGATGTACACCGCGAGCGCGACGAACGTGACGATCGCGTAATAGGCCTCGTATTTGACGACGAAAAAGCCGAGCACGAGACCGACTTCGACGAGCGTCGGCAGGATGCTGTAGAGCGAATAGGAAATCAGCTGCGTGATGCCGCGCGTGCCGCGCTCGATATCGCGCGACATGCCGCCCGTCTGCCGTTCGAGATGAAAGCGCAACGACAGCGCATGCAGATGGCGGAACACCTTCAGCGCAAGCTGGCGCACCGCGCTTTCGGTCACTTTCGAAAACAGGATCTCGCGCAGCTCGGTGAAAAACGAGGTCGACAGGCGCACCACCGCATACGCGACCACGAGCAGGCCGACGCCGCCGAGCAGCACGATGCCGGGCGCGTCCTGGGCGCGGCCGAGCGCGGTCAGATGCTGCACGGACGCGAGGCTGTCGACGATGCGCTTCATCACGATCGGCACGCCGAGATTGGCGACCTTCGCGCCGATCAGACAGCTCAGCGCGAAGCCGACGCGCCATTTGTAGGTGGCGAGGTACGGCAGCAGCGACAGGATCGTCTGCCAGTCGTTGCGAGGCTGGGTGGAAATCGGCGAGGGTTCGGACGAAGGCGAGCGGCGCATGGGGTCGGCTGGGGAAATAGGTGGAACTGCCGGAGCGCGCGGCGACGCGTGAGGTTCGCACCGCACATGACCCGGGCGAGCCGGCCGCAGCGCCCGATCCTGCCTGTGACGCTTCGGGCGGCTCGCGCTTCGCTGGGCTGGGCGCTTTCCCGTACAATTCCTGATCTTCGCATTGTCGCAGAAGCCGGCTGGCGCCGCTTTTCATGGGCTGCGGGCGTCACGCCCCGGCCGGCCGCCCGGGGCCCACGGTCAAGGCGCTCCAGCCGATACGCGTGAACACGTTTCCCAAGGATGTCCCGATGACCGATCTTCTGCAACTTCCGTCCAAATCCTGCGCGCTGCGCGTGATGCCGCAGCCGGCGGACGCGAACATCCACGGCGACGTGTTCGGCGGCTGGATCATGGCCCAGGTCGACATTGCCGGCTCGATCCCGGCAAGCCGTCGCGCGAACGGGCGCGTCGCGACAATTGCGGTCAATTCGTTCCTGTTCAAGCAGCCGGTGTTCGTCGGCGATCTGCTGAGCTTTTACGCCGATATCATCAAGACCGGCAACACGTCGGTCACGGTGTCGGTCGAGGTTTACGCGCAGCGCATGAGCCTCGCCCAGGAAGTCGTGAAGGTCACCGAAGCCACCCTGACCTACGTCGCCACCGACAGCAACCGCCGGCCACGCCCGCTGCCCGCGCTCGGCTGAGTCGCCGGCGCCTCAGGCCGTCTCCAGCTCCTTCACCAGTCCGCCGTTCAGCAGCGCCGAAATCGCATCGGTCGACAACGGCTTCGCGAAGTAATAGCCCTGCATTTCGTCGCACTCGCGCTCGCGCAGGAAATCGAGTTGCGCGGACGTCTCCACGCCCTCGGCGATCACCTGCAGCTTCAGCGAATGCGCGAGCGCAATGATCGCCGAGGTGATCGTTTCGTCGTCACCCGAGACGCCGATATCCGACACGAACGAGCGGTCGATCTTGAGCCGGTCCACCGGGAAGCGCTTCAGGTAGCTCAAGCTCGAATAGCCGGTGCCGAAGTCGTCGATGGCGAGACCGATGCCGAGCGCGTGCAGTTCGTTGAGCATCGACACGGCTTCTTCGGCGTTGCGCATGATCGTGCTCTCGGTCAGTTCGAGTTCGAGGTATTTCGGTTCGAGCCCGGTTTCGGCGAGCACCTGCATGACGAGCTTCGCGATGTCGCGCTGCTGGAACACGCGCGCCGACAGGTTCACCGACACGCGCGCGGGCGGCAGCCCCTCGTCCTGCCACGCCTTGTTCTGGCGGCACGCTTCGCGCAGCACCCATTCCGACAGCGGACCGATCAGCCCGCTCTCTTCCGCGAGCGGAATGAACGACGACGGCGGCACGAGCCCGACCTCGGGGTCATGCCAGCGCACCAGTGCCTCGATACCGACGATCTGCCCGCTGCCGATATCGACCTGCGGCTGGTAATGCAGCAGAAACTCGTTGTCGCGCAGCGCGCGGCGCAAACGCCGTTCGAGATTCAGGCGCACGCCCGCGCTCGCGTTCATCTCCGGCTGATAGAACTGGAACGTGTTGCGGCCCATGTCCTTCGCGCGATACATCGCGACGTCGGCCTTCTTCATCAGCGTTTCGGCGTCGTCGCCGTCCTGCGGGAACAGGCTCGCGCCCATGCTGCAGCCGACGTACAACTCGTTGCCGTCGAGCCAGACCGGCTCCGCGATCGACGAGCGCACGCGCTCCATCCACGCGATCAGCGATTTTTCGTCGACGGTGTCGGTCATCACGATCACGAACTCGTCGCCGCCGTGCCGCGCGATCGTGTCGCTCGTGCGCGAGCAGCGCGTGAGCCGTTCGGCGACCACGCCGAGCAGCCTATCGCCGACACTGTGGCCGAGGCTGTCGTTGACGTTCTTGAAGCCGTCGAGATCGAGAAACACGACCGCCACGCCGCTGTGATGCCGCCGCGCGAGAACGAGCGCATGTTCGAGCCGGTCGCGCAGCAGATTGCGGTTCGGCAGCCGCGTGAGGCTATCGTAATTGGCCTGATATTCGAGCTGCTCCTGATAGCGGATCAACTCGGTCACGTCGTTGATCACGCCGATGTGATGCGTAATCACGCCATCCGCGTCCGGCACCGGCGCGATGAACAGCTGATTCCAGAACAGCGCGCCGTCCTTGCGATAGTTGCGCACCACCGCGCTGACCTCGCGGTTCGCCGCGAGCGCCTCGCGAATCAGCGCGACGCCTTCCTGCTCGCGGTCGTCGCGTTGCAGCACGCGGCAGTCGTGGCCGATCACCTCGGCGGGATCGTAGCCGGTGATGCGCATGAAGGCCGGGTTCACGTATTCGATCAGATTGCCCGCCGGCGACGGCGCCGTAATCAGGATCGCGTTGACGCTCGCGTCGAGCGCGCGGCTTTGCAGACGCAGCGCGAGGTCGGCGCGCTTGCGCTCGGTCACGTCCTGGTACGAGCCGAGCACGCCGATCACGCGGCCGTCGCCGTCGGTGAACGGCTGCTTGCTCGTGATGCGCGTGCGGTACTCGCCGTCGATCATCAGTTCGACTTCGTAGTTCATCTGCGGCACGCCGGTGCTGACCACTTCGGTGTCGTATTCGGTCATCTCGCTCGCGAACTTGCTCCACGGCAGATCGGCGTCGCTCTTGCCGACCACCTGCTCGGGATACGCGAGCCCCGCGTCGCGCGCGAACGCCATGTTGCAGCCGAGATAGCGCGAGTTCAGATCCTTCCAGAAAATGCGCTGCGGAATGCTGTCGATCACCGCTTCGAGCATCTGGTTCGAGCGCCGCGCTTCGGCTTCGGCATTGATCTGCTCGGTGACGTCGTCGGCGAGCACGAAAAACGCGTCGCAGCCCATGAAGTTCAGCGCGTGATACGACACGTCGACGCTGATGATCTTGCCGTCCTTGCGGCGGTGACGCCAGATGCCCGCCATCGTGTGGCCGTGAACGACTGCCGGGCAGCGGGCGAGATGCGCTTCGAGGCGCGCGATCTCGGGCTGCGTGCGGATCGCACGAATCGTCATGCCGAGAAACTCGCTTTCCGAGTAGCCGTATTGCTGGACCGCGGCCGCGTTGACGGCGAGAAAGCGCAGCGTCTCGCGATCGAAGATGTACATCGGCGCGGCGTGATCGTCGAACAGGCTGCGAAAGCGTTGTTCGCCGCGCACGAGCGCGCGGGCGCTGTGCAGCTTTTCGCGCGCGCTGCTCTCGCGCGCGCCGAACGTCATGATGAGCAGCGTGCTGCCGGCGAGCATCGTCACGATCAGCACGAAAGTCGCGCGTTCGCCGTCGCTCGCCGCCGCTGCGAGCGAGTTCTGCAACGCGCGGTTTTCCTCGGCGCGCAGCGCGGCGAGCGCCGCCTGCACACGTCTGAGCGCGGGCGTGAGACGCGTGGGCGCGGCCGCCTCGCTCGACGCCTCCGGCACGGCGGCCGCGCTCTGCCGCTCGGCGTCGATGTCGTGTTGCAGCGCGAGGCTGTCCGTGGAAAGCCGGGTCAGCGCGCTGCTCATCAACGGCTCGTCCGCGAAGTCGTCGCGCAGCTCGAGCTCCAGGCTGACGAGCTTCGAGCTCGTCGCGGCGGCCGTGTCGAGCGGCGCGCGCTGGCCCGACGCTTCGAAGCGGCCGAGCGCGGCAAGCGCGTTGTCGAGCGTCGCCCGGTAGGCATCGAGGTGCTGGCGCACGCTCGTCGAACGCAACATGCGCACGTCGGCGTCACTTTGTCCGCGGATCTGCGTGTAGGCGACCAACGCGTTGGCGCCGACCGCCACGACGACGACCGCCAGGTTGATCAGCAGCCGCTTCGATAAGAAAGAATTCATGGATTCCGAACGTCAATCGTTCCGAGGGCGGAAGCGCTCGCTTTCGGTGCGTCCTGCGGCATCGATGCGAATCTTTTTACGCGCTAACTTATGGATAACGACTGCGTTGCGAAAAGATTGAGGGAGGGAAGGAAAAAATACCGTCGCGGGATAGCGGCCGCGAGCGATCGGAGGTAGAGGGCGAGAGGCGGGGCGAGGCTCGGGATACGTCGCGCTGGGACCGAAAGCGAGGTGGCTTCTTTGGAGCCCCTTCGTGGATCGAGCGTTCGATCAGTATCGCAATGCTGACTCTTTTATAGAATCGCATTGCACTATGACAGGACGATGTTGGACCTTGCCTCGCCGATGAACGGCACGTCGCGCCGATCGCGGCACGACACGCGCAAGACAAGCGCCCGCGCCTAGCCGGCCGCGCCGAACTCCTTCATCGCCGGGACGAAGTCGTGATTCGCCTCGGGCTTGCGCGACAGCTTGGCGAGCACGTAGCGCTTGAACGGATCGAGTTCGGCCCAGCGCGCGACGCTCGGCGCGGCGAGGCCCGCGAGTCCCGCCTGATGCGCGACGCCTGCAGGCACGTCATCGATGCGGCGCCATGCGGGGGCGGCTTCGGGCGTGAACCACTCCGGCTCGACGTTCGCGTGAGTGCGCAGCATTTCGAACAGCGCGTGATCGAAGTTCGGTTCGGTTTCGATGTCCTCGTCGACCGGAAAGCGTGCGAGCAGCTTGCGGTCTTCGAGCGGCAACTGCTGCCATTGATCGAGCGAAATACGCAGCCCGAAACGATCGAGATTGAAGCGCACCGACATCGGGATATAGGTGAAATTCTCCGAAGACGCGACTTCGAAGTCGAACAGAAGCGGGGCTTCGTTGAGTGCCATGACCAGGCTCCTTCGCGGTGACGGACAGCATGCGGGCGTCGCTTGAGGTATTTTAGAACCTTATTCGCGCGACATCGCGGGCAAACGCCCGTGAGCGCGGCATGGTACAGGAGCAAAGCAGCTTGAACGGACAGGAAATCGGGCAGAACGGCGGGCAGGGAATCGGCCAGGACCACGCGCCCAACAACGCTCAGCGAGGCGGCACGGACCACGACGCCACCGAACAACCCGGCGCGGTGCAGCGCGAGGTGTGCCGGCATCGCGGCGCGCAGGTCGAAACCGTCACCGATCACGTCGGCCAGGAATGGCCGGTCGCGCTCGTCTTCAACGGCATTTCGCATGCGGTGATGATGTGTACGCCGCGCGACCTCGAAGCGTTCGCGGTCGGCTTCGCGATTTCGGAAGGCATCGTCGAGCGTGGCAGCGACATTCGGGACATCGAGGTCGAATTGCACGACGACGGCGAGCTGCCGCACGCGGAAGTGCAGCTACAGGTCGTGCAACAGGCGTTCGTCGCGTTGAAGGAAAAGCGCCGCGCGCTCGCGGGGCGCACCGGCTGCGGCGTATGCGGGATCGAAAGCATCGATCTGCTCGATCTGAAGCCGGCTCGCGTGCCCGACACCGGCTTTCTGCAACGGCTCGCGCCCGATGCGATCGCGCGCGCCGCGCGTGCCCTGCCCGAGCATCAGGCGCTCACGCGTCTGACGGGCGGCCTGCACGCGGCCGCGTGGTGCGATGCGGCAGGCGCGATCCGCTATGCGTTCGAGGACGTCGGCCGTCACAACGCGCTCGACAAGCTGATCGGACAGCTCGTGCTCGATCGCGCGGATACGCGTGACGGCTTCGTGTTTCTGTCGAGCCGCGCGAGTTATGAACTCGTGCGCAAGGTCGCGCGCGTCGACGTGCCGATGCTCGCGACGATCTCCGCGCCGTCCTCGCTGGCGATTGCGATTGCGCGTCAGGCGGGCGTGCGGCTCGTGAGCTTCTGCCGCGAAAGCAGCTACGTCGATTACGACACGGGGCAGCCGCCGCAATCGTGAGCAATTGAAGCGGCGGTCAGCCCCGAACCGCGCCATCTCGGCTCACGCCACTTCAACTACGGCACATCTGCGCCAGCGGGGCGGGGCCGATCGAAGCGATCAAGCAATAAAGCGGCAATAAAGCGACGAGGAGTGCCGATGGGCCGCAACGGCCGGCACCGCCAACCCGGCGCGGTGCCATGTATGCCGCCCCCGCCTCAATCGAACTGCCGGAAATCCGGCTTGCGCTTCTCGAAGAACGCCTTGAACGCCTCGCGTGCTTCGGGCGCGAGCAGCATCTTGCCGAAGTGCACGGCCTCCTCGCTCATCTGCGTTTGCAGTTCCTGGCGGCTCGCGTGCTTCATCAGACTCTTCGTCACGCGCAGCGACGAAGCCGGCAACGCCGCCAGCTTCGCGGCCTGCGCCGCCGCGAACGCATCGACCTCGCCGGCCGGCAGCACACGATTGACGAAGCCCATGCGGTGCGCCTCGGCCGCGTCGAACGCCTCGCCGAGCAGCAGTTTTTCCGCCGCCGCCTGATAGCCGCCCACGCGCGGCAGCAGCAGGCTCGACGCCGCTTCCGGGCACAGCCCGAGCTGCGTGAACGGCAGCGAGAAGCTCGCGGTATCGGCCGCATAGACGAGATCGCAGTGCAGCAGCAGCGTCGTGCCGATGCCCACCGCCGGCCCCGCGACCGACGCCACCACCGGCTTCTCCGCCGAGCTGATCGCACGCAGGAACTGGAACACCGGCGCGTTCTCGCCCATCGGCGGGGTCTTCATGAAATCGTCGAGATCGTTGCCGGCGCTGAAAATGCCGGCGCTGCCGCGCATGAGGATCGCGCGCACCGACGCGTCGCGCTGCGCCTCGACAAGCGCATCGGCCATCGTCTGATACATCGCGGCCGTGATCGCGTTCTTCCTGCCGGGCCGGTTGAAAGCGATCGTCAGCACCGCGTCGGCGCGCTCGACCAGAATATCCGTCGTCATCCCGTTCATCTCCTTTCGGTCCTGCCGAATGTAAAAACGGTCCGCAAGCCTCGCGGCCTGCGAACCGTTGCGCGGCTAGTGGTACACCGCGTGAGTCATGGGGTGGATCACTGCGAGGATCACCCGCTTACAGCCGCTCGATGATGCCCGCCGCGCCCATGCCGGTGCCGACGCACATCGTCACCATGCCGTACTTGTAGTTGCGGCGGCGCAGGCCATGCACCACGGTCGCCGCACGGATCGCGCCCGTCGCGCCGAGCGGGTGGCCCAAGGCGATCGCGCCGCCGAGCGGGTTGATCTTCGAGGTGTCGAGGCCGAGGTCCTGGATCACCGCGAGCGATTGCGCGGCAAACGCTTCGTTCAGCTCGATCCAGTCGAGGTCGTCCTGCTTCAGGCCCGCGGCCTTCAGCGCGGCCGGAATCGCTTCCTTCGGGCCGATGCCCATGATTTCCGGCGGCACGCCGCGCACCGCGAAGCTGACGAAGCGCGCGAGCGGCGTCAGGTTGAACTGCTTGAGGATCTTTTCCGATACGACGATCAGCGCGCCCGCGCCGTCCGAGGTCTGCGAGCTATTGCCGGCCGTGACCGAGCCCTTGTTCGCGAACACCGCGCGCAGCTTCGCGAGGCCTTCCATCGAGGTATCCGCGCGCGGACCTTCGTCGAGCGCAACCTCGCGCGTCTTCACGCTGACTTCGCCGGTGGCGAGATCAGGCAAGCGCTCGGTGATCGTGTAGGCAGCGATCTCGTCGTTGAATTCGCCGGCCTGCTGCGCGGCGATCGCGCGGCGATGCGATTCGACCGAGAACGCGTCCTGTGCTTCGCGGCTGATCTTCCAGCGCTCGGCGACCTTCTCGGCGGTCAGGCCCATGCCGTACGCGATGCCGACGTCTTCGCTGCGATCGAAGATATGCGGCGACAGCGACGGCTTGTTGCCCATCATCGGCACCATGCTCATCGATTCGCAGCCGCCCGCGATCATCGCGTCCGCCTCGCCGACGCGGATGCGGTCCGCGGCCATCGCGAGCGCGGTCAGCCCCGAGGCGCAGAAGCGGTTCACCGTGACGCCGCCGACCGTGTTCGGCAGGCCGGCGAGCAGCGCGCCGATCCGCGCGACGTTGAGGCCCTGCTCCGCTTCGGGAATCGCGCAGCCAACGATCGCGTCTTCGATCACGCCGGTGTCGAGGCCGGGCACCTGCGCCACGGCCGACCTGATCGCGTGGACGAGCAGTTCGTCCGGGCGCGTGTTGCGGAACATGCCGCGCGGCGCCTTGCCGATCGGCGTGCGGCTCGCGGCGACGATATATGCGTCTTGCAATTGCTTTGCCATGTGTGATTCTCCGCTTAATTGCGCACCGGCTTGCCGGTCTGCAGCATGCCCATGATCCGTTCCTGCGTCTTCTGCGTGCCGAGCAGGTCGACGAACGCGCGCCGTTCGAGTTGCAGCAGCCATTCCTCGTCGACGAGGCTGCCCGCTTCGACGTCGCCGCCGCACACCGCCTCGGCGATGCGGCTCGCGATCAGGAAATCGTGCTCGCTGATGAAACGGCCGTCGCGCATGTTGACGAGCGAGGCTTTGATCGTCGAGATCGCCGAGCGGCCCGCGACCGGCACCTGAGTCGCGCGCAGCGGCGCACGGTAACCGGATGCGGCCAACGCGCGCGCTTCCTTCTTCGCCACGTCGAGCAGTTCGAACACGTTGAAGACGATCGTGTCGGACGGCTTCAGATAGCCCATCGCGCGGGCGTCGAGCGCGGAAGCCGAGACCTTCGCCATCGCCGCGTTTTCGAACGATTTCTGCAGGAACTTCAGCAGATCGCTGGTCGCGCCGACCTGGCTTGCCGCTTCGGCCGCGCGCAACGCCGCTTCCTTCAGACCGCCGCCTGCCGGCACGAGACCCACGCCGACTTCGACGAGCCCCATATAGCTCTCGATGTGCGCGACCCGTTTCGCGCTATGCAGCGCAAGCTCGCAGCCGCCGCCGAGCGCGATGCCCGAGATCGCCGCAATGACCGGCACGTTCGCGTACTTCACGCGCAGCATGCCCTGCTGGAATTTCTTCACGAACGGCTCGATACCCTTCGCACCGCCCATCATGAACGCGGGCATCGCTTCTTCGAGATTCGCGCCCGCCGAGAACGGACCGCCCGGCGTGCCGAGTTTCAGCGAGGTCGGCTGCCACACGACGAGGCCCTTGTAGTCCTGCTCGGCCAGTTCGATCGCCTGCACGATGCCGTCGATCACCGACGGTCCGATCGTGTTCATCTTGCTCTTGAACGAGAGGATCAGGACGTCGTTCTCGCCCGCGCGGTCGTCGACCCATGCGCGCACCGCCTCGGTCTCGAACAGCGTCTTGCCGTAGGTCTTCGGATCGGCGCCGGTTTCGCCGACGAGCGGCGCGCGGAACACCTGCCTCCTGTACACGTCGAGCGACGAGCGCGGCACGAAGCTCTGCGTGGCCGGCGACCACGAACCTTCGGCCGTATGCACGCCGCCCTTTTCGGCGACCGCGCCTTCGAGCACCCACGACGGCAGCGGCACGTTGGCGAGCCCCTTGCCCGCCGCGATGTCTTCCTGCACCCACTCGGCAACCTGCTTCCAGCCGGCCGTCTGCCAGCCTTCGAACGGGCCTTCGTTCCAGCCGAAGCCCCAGCGGATCGCGAGGTCGACGTCGCGCGCGTTATCCGCGATCGACTCCAGATGCACGGCGATGTAGTGATAGACGTCGCGGAAGATCGACCACAGGAACTGCGCCTGCGGGTGCTGCGTTTCGCGCAGCAGCTTCAGACGCTCGGCAGCGGGACGCTTGAGAATGCGGCCGACGATGTCGTCCGCCTTCGCACCACCCTCGACGTACCCGCCCGTCTTCGGGTCGAGCACCTTGATCGCCTTGCCTTCCTTGCGGTAGAAGCCCGCGCCGGTCTTCTGGCCGAGCGCGCCCTGCTTCACGAGTTCGGCCAGCACGGCCGGCGTTTCGTAGACCGGGAAGAACGGGTCGTCGGGCAGCGTGTCCTGCATCGTCTTGATGACGTGCGCCATCGTGTCGAGACCGACCACGTCGGCGGTGCGGAACGTCGCCGACTTCGCGCGGCCGAGACGCGCGCCGGTCAGGTCGTCCACTTCGTCGAAACGCAGGCCGAACTTCGCAGCCTCGGTCATGACCGCGAGGATCGAGAAAATGCCGACGCGGTTCGCGATGAAATTCGGTGTGTCTTTCGCCCGCACGACGCCCTTGCCGACCACGCTGGTCAGGAACGTTTCGAGCTGGTCGAGAATTTCGGGGCGCGTCGTCGCGGTCGGGATCAGCTCGACCAGATGCATGTAGCGCGGCGGATTGAAGAAGTGCACGCCGCAGAAGCGCGCCTTCAGGTCGTCCGCGAAACCTTCGGAGAGTGCCGTGATCGACAGGCCCGAGGTGTTGGTCGCGAAGATCGCGTTCGCGCCGATATGCGGTGCGACCTTCCTGTACAGGTCGTGCTTCCAGTCCATGCGTTCGGCGATCGCTTCGATCACGACGTCGCATTCGGCGAGCTTTTCGATGTCGTCGTCATAGTTGGCCGGCTGGATGTATTGCGCGTCGTCCTTCACGCCGAACGGTGCCGGCGACAGCTTCTTCAGATTCTCGATCGCCTTCAGCGCGATGCCGTTTTTCGGGCCTTCCTTGGCAGGCAGGTCGAACAGCAGCACGGGCACCTTGGCATTGATGAGGTGCGCCGCGATCTGTGCGCCCATCACGCCGGCGCCGAGCACGGCGACCTTGCGAATGATCAGATTGCTCACGTCGTTTCTCCGGGAATTGATGCGGTGTCGCGAAGCTTCAGCGGTGCTTCGCGCGAGATTTGTCTCGGTGGGTCTTTAGCTGGGTCTTTCGCTGTTTTTTGCGATACATCCCGCGTGCAGTTCGAACGAGGCGTCGCGCATCCGGCACGCGCGCCCGCCTCGCTCGTTTTCAGCGCGAGCGTCAGAACAACGCTTCGTCGACTTCCATCATCGACTTCGAACCGGCGCGCGCCTGGCGGATCGTCATCGCCGTTTCGGGCAGCAGCCTGGCGAAGTAGAAGCGCGCGGTGGCGAGCTTCGCCTTGTAGAACGAATCGCCCGATGCTTCCTTGTCGAGCGCGATACGCGCCATGCGCGCCCAGAAGTACGAGAACACCAGATGGCCGACCGTGCGCAGATACGGCACGGCCGCGGCGCCGACTTCGTCGGGGTTCTGCATCGCCTTCATGCCGATTTCCATCGTCAGCTTCTGCACCTTTTCGCCGATGTCGGCGAGCGGGTTCACGAACTCCTGCATTTCCGGCTTGATACCTTCGGCCTCGACGAATTCGGCGACGAGCTTGCCGAACTTCTTCATCTTCGCGCCCATGTCGCCGAGCACCTTGCGGCCGAGCAGGTCGAGCGACTGGATGCCGTTGGTGCCTTCGTAGATCATGTTGATGCGCGCATCGCGCACGTACTGCTCCATGCCCCATTCGGCGATGAAGCCGTGGCCGCCGTAAATCTGCATCGCATGATTGGTGCCTTCGAAGGCGTTGTCCGAGAGGAACGCCTTCAGGATCGGCGTGAGCAGCGCGACGAGGTCGGCGGCTTCCTTGCGCTCGGCTTCGTCGGCGTGCGAAAGCTCCTTGTCGATCTGCAGCGCGGCCCAGTACGAGAACGCGCGGCCGGCTTCGGCGTAGGCCTTCTGCGTGAGCAGCATGCGGCGAACGTCCGGATGCACGATGATCGGATCGGCGGCTTTTTCAGGCGCCTTCGGGCCCGTCAGCGAACGCATCTGCAGACGCTCTTTCGCGTACGTGAGCGAGTTCTGGTAAGCGACTTCGGTGAGGCCGAGGCTCTGCATGCCGACGCCGAGACGCGCGGCGTTCATCATCACGAACATCGCGTTCAGGCCTTTGTTCGGCTCGCCGACGAGCCAGCCCTTCGCGTTGTCGAGATTGATCACGCAGGTCGCGTTGCCGTGAATGCCCATCTTGTGCTCGATCGAGCCGCACTTCACGCCGTTGCGCTCGCCGGGCTCGCCCGCTTCGTTCGGGATGAACTTCGGCACGATGAAGAGCGATATGCCCTTGGTGCCCTTCGGCGCATCGGGCAGACGCGCGAGCACGAGGTGAACGATGTTTTCCGACAGATCGTGCTCGCCACTCGAAATAAAAATCTTCGTGCCGCTGATCGCATACGAGCCGTCGCTGTTCGGCTCGGCCTTGGTGCGCAGGATGCCGAGGTCGGTGCCGCAATGCGGCTCGGTCAGACACATCGTGCCGGTCCAGACGCCGGCGACGAGCTTCGGCAGATAGCGCTGCTGCAACTCGGGCGTGCCATGCGCATGCAGACATTCGTACGCGCCGTGCGAGAGGCCCGGATACATCGTCCACGCCTGATTCGCCGAGTTCAGCATTTCGTAGAGCGCGTTGTTGACGAACGCGGGCACCCCCTGGCCGCCGTATTCCGGATCGCAGCCGAGCGCCGGCCAGCCGGCTTCGACGTATTGCGCATAGGCTTCCTTGAAGCCCTTCGGCGTGGTCACGACGCCGTCGCCGGCGTACGTGCAGCCTTCCTGGTCGCCGCTGTGATTAAGCGGGAACAGCACTTCGGAGCAGAACTTGCCGGCTTCCTCGAGCACCGCGTTGATCGTGTCGGCGTCGAGATCGGCGTGCTTCGGCATTTGCCGGAGTTCGGCTTCGACGTTGAGCAATTCGTGCAACACGAATTGCATGTCGCGCAGCGGCGCGGCGTACTGTCCCATGACTCTCTCCCAAGTTTGACAAAAAGCCAGGCCGTTGGCCGGGTCCGTGAACGGACCTCTTGCGCCGCGCGATTCCAGGAAGTCCTGGCGACGCGGCTAACGGCTTTCGCTCTGATACGAATCAATCAGTTTTTCCAGCGCGGCCCACGTGAGACGCACCGCATCGGGCAGATGCAGGAAGCGCGCGTCGTGATGCAGGCCGAGCGTGACGCTATACAGTTCGAACAGCATCAGTTGCGGATCGGTATCGGCACGCAGATGCCCTTCGTCCATTGCCTGCGAAATCGCGCGCGTGAGCGCCGCACGCCAGATCGTCACGCTCGACACCAGTTGCTCGCGCACCTGGCTATCCGCGCGATCGTCGTATTCGACGGCGCCGCTGATATAGATGCACCCGGTCGTGACTTCCTGAATGCGTTTCTCGATCCAGCGGGAAATCATCGCGCGCAACCGCGGCAAACCGCGGGGCTCGCGCAGACTCGGGAAAAACACCTCGTCTTCGAAACGGCGGTGATATTCGCGCACGACCTCGACCTGCAGATCCTCGCGCGACCCGAAATGCGCGAACACACCGCTTTTGCTCATCTGCATACGCTCGGCCAGCAAACCGATGGTGAGACCTTCGAGTCCGTCACGGCTTGCCAGATCGAGTGCTGCATCGAGAATCGCCGCTCGCGTTTGTTCGCCTTTTCGCATAGCTGTTCTTACCGTTCTAATGTGATCGAAATAAAATCGAACGGACGTACTATTATTAAGTGCTGCCGTCCGCGAAACAAGGACTTTATTAGAAACCGGTGTCTAACCAGCGTTCTAATTTTGCGGCTTTCGACAATCAGATCAATCAGATTTTTAGAGGCGTTTGCCTTGAAACGAGGGTTGCCGATCAGCGTATGCGTGTTCTCGTTGCCGGATTCCTGCAAGCAAACCGGCGTGATGGTTGTCGCATCTCGCTGCCTGGCTGTCTCGCTGCTCGATCGCCGCTTCGATTCTCCGTTTGATCGCCTCGTCGATTGCCTTCGTGCCCGCTTTTTCTGTCCGTTGCTTCTGTCTGTTGCTTCCAGTGCCTGTTCTATCGCTTCTCCAACCATCGCCGCCCGTCGCCATGATGCAGCAAGCGAGCCGCGCGCTAGTCGTAGCCCCCCACCGTCAACAGCTTCATCGCGACGCGGTAGCTCGTGTACGCGAGCCAGTTCAGCACGCGCACGCGCGCCGGACGCGAGTCGTAGTGCGCTTCGTCGATGGGACGCGCATCCGCGAACGCGCCGAGAATCGCCTCGCGCAAGCCCGCGATCGACGGATCGTTGATGAGCACGACGTTCGCCTCGTTGTTGAGCATCAGGCTCAGCGCGTCGAGATTCGACGAACCCACCGTGCCCCAGCTCGAATCGACCACGGCGACCTTGCCGTGCAGCAGCGTCTTCTCGTATTCGGCGATCTGCACGCCCGCGCGCAGCAACGCGTGATAAAGAAACGGCACCGCGTAATCGAGCGCCTTGAACTCCTTGCGTCCGATGATGAGCTTCACGACCACGCCGCGGCGCGCCGCGACCACGAGCGCGCGGCGCAGCTTGCGCCCCGGCATGAAGTACGGATTCGCCAGCAGGATTTCGCGGCGCGCCTGGCCGATCGCGGCCAGATACGCCTTCTCGATCGCGCGGCGGTTGATGAGGTTGTCGCGCGCGACGAAAGCCACGCACGGCTCGCCGGCCGCCCACAACTCCTTGTTGCGGCGCCGCCGACGCCGCCGCAGACTGCCGAGCGAAGCGGTATCGTGCGGCGTGAGGTCGGGCCTCATCGATTCGAGCGACCGATGCCCGACGCGAATGCGCCGCCACTGCACCTCGAACGCTTCGTGCACATCGATAACGACAGGCCCCTGCAATTCGACCGCAAAATCCCAGCGCCGGTACGGCAGCTTCTCGCCGTTGTTGTCGTAGTCGTCGACGATATTGACGCCGCCGCAATAGGCGTATTGATCGTCGATCACCGCGAGCTTGCGGTGCGTGCGCGAAAAGCCGAAGCGGCCGAACAGATGCGGGTTGTAGATGCGATGCTCGATGCCGCCCGCCGGCCATGGCTCGAACATCTTCAGACGCGCAGTGCCGACGCCGTCGGTAATCACGCGCACCCTGACACCGCGCGCAGCAGCGCGCAGCAACGCTTCGTTGACGTCCTGGCCAGCTTCGTCGTCGCAGAAGATGTAGGTTTCGAGCATGACGTCGCGCTGCGCGGCGTCGATGCGCGCGATCAGCGCGCTGAAGAACTCGTCGCCGGAGCGCAGCAGCCTGACCTCGTTGTGACTGGTGAAGCGGTAGCGCTGCCAGTAGCGGCGGCCGAGCAGCGTGTGGCGCAGTCGGGCGAAACGGCCCGCGCCGCCTGCGCTCACTGGCCACGCTCCCTGGCCTGTAAACCGGCTGAGTGCGCGGCAAGCCGGCGCGGCAGCTGCAGGATCGCATCGGCATTCGAGGACGAAAAACAGCGCGAGGCGGCTTCTTCATACGGCAGCCACACAAACGCGGTGTGCTCGCGCGGCGCAAGCGTCACGTCGATCTGCCCGGGCACCCGCAGGCTGAACCAGTGCTCGGTGTTGCGGACCACGCCCGCTTCGTAGCGATGGCGGAATTCCGGATAAATCTCGTATTCGATCGAGTAGCGCCAGTCGACGAGCGCACTATGCGGCACGAGCGCGCCGCCGATCATGATGCCAGTCTCCTCGCCGACTTCGCGCACCGCCGTTTCGGCGAGCGGCTCGTCGAGCCGGTCTTTCGAGCCCGTGACCGACTGCCAGAACCCCGCATGATCGGCGCGCTCGATCAGCAGCACGTCGAGCGCGGGCGTATGAATGACGACGAGCACGGAGTGCGGAATTTTCGGCGGTTTCGGCATGATCTGAAAACTGGGCGCGCCGACGCGCGCGGTACATGTCGGATGACAGTCGAAAGTGCCTCGAAAGCGGTGACCTCACTGTAACGCAAAAAACCAAAAAGGCGCTGCGGTGTGATTCACCTCAGCGCCTTTTTTGCAGGACTTGCGTGGCCGCCCGCAAGCGGCCCACGCGATGCGGACCCGGCTTACGCCTTCGGCTCCGGCGTACGCAGACGAATGTGCAGCTCGCGCAACTGGCGCTCGTCGACTTCGCTCGGCGCCTGCGTGAGCAGACACTGCGCGCGTTGCGTCTTCGGGAACGCGATCACGTCGCGGATCGAGTCGGCGCCGGCCATCATCGTGACGATACGGTCCAGACCGAACGCGATACCGCCGTGCGGCGGCGCGCCGTATTGCAGCGCGTCGAGCAGGAAGCCGAACTTGGCCTGCGCTTCTTCCGCATTGATCTTGAGCGCGCGGAACACCTTGCTCTGCACTTCCTCGCGGTGGATACGCACAGAGCCGCCGCCGATTTCCCAGCCGTTCAGCACCATGTCGTAAGCCTTCGCGAGGCAGCGTGCCGGATCGGTTTCGAGGTATTCGAGATGCTCGTCCTTCGGGCTCGTGAACGGGTGATGCGCGGCCACGTAGCGGTTGTCTTCCTCGTCGTATTCGAACATCGGGAAGTCGACCACCCACAGCGGCTTCCAGCCCGCTTCGACGAGACCGTTGGCCTTGCCGAACTCCGAATGACCGATCTTCAGACGCAGCGCGCCGAGGCTGTCGTTCACGACCTTCGCGCGATCGGCCGCGAAGAAGATGATGTCGCCGTCCTGCGCGCCGGTGCGCTCGACGATCGCCTTGAGCGCTTCGTCGTGCAGGTTCTTGACGATCGGGCTTTGCAGACCGTCACGGCCCTTCGCCACTTCGTTGACCTTGATCCACGCGAGACCCTTGGCGCCGTAGATGCGCACGAATTCCGTGTAGCTGTCGATGTCGCCGCGCGAAAGCTCGCCGCCCTTCGGCACGCGCAGCGCCGCGACGCGGCCGTCCTTCGTGTTGGCCGGCGTGCTGAACACCTTGAAGTCGACGTCCTTGACCGCGTCGGTCAGGTCGGTGAATTCGAGCTTCACGCGCAGGTCCGGCTTGTCCGAGCCGAAGCGGCGCATTGCTTCCGAGTACTCCATGACCGGGAACTTCGCGTCGAGCTCGACGCCGATCGTCTGCTTGAACACGTGGCGGATCATCGCCTCGAACAGATCGCGGATTTCCTGTTCCGACAGGAACGAGGTTTCGCAGTCGATCTGCGTGAATTCCGGCTGACGGTCGGCGCGCAGGTCTTCGTCGCGGAAGCACTTGACGATCTGGTAGTAGCGGTCGAAGTTCGCGACCATCAGCAGTTGCTTGAACAGCTGCGGCGACTGCGGCAGCGCGAAGAACTGGCCCGGGTTCGTACGCGACGGCACGAGGTAGTCGCGCGCGCCTTCCGGCGTGCTCTTGGTCAGCATCGGCGTTTCGATGTCGATGAAGCCCTGCTCGTCGAGATACTTGCGCGCCTCGATCGCGACGCGGTAGCGCAGACGCAGGTTGTGCTGCATCTGCGGGCGGCGCAGGTCGAGCACGCGGTGCGTGAGACGCGTGGTTTCCGAGAGGTTGTCGTCGTCGAGCTGGAACGGCGGCGTGACCGAGGCGTTCAGCACGATCAGCTCGTGGCACAGCACTTCGATCTTGCCGCTCTTGAGCGCGGCATTGGTCGTGCCTTCAGGACGGCTGCGCACGACACCCTTGATCTGCAGGCAGAACTCGTTGCGCACGCCTTCGGCGGCCTTGAACATGTCCGCGCGGTCCGGGTCGCAGACGACCTGAACGAGCCCTTCGCGATCGCGCAGGTCGATGAAGATGACGCCGCCATGGTCGCGGCGGCGGCTTACCCAGCCGCACAGCGAGACGGATTGGCCCAGCAGTTCTTCGGTCACCAGACCGCAGTATTGAGATCTCATCGACATGATGTTTGTCTTTCGTTTTGCATTGGTTGAACGGCGCGCCGCAGTGGGACACTGCCTGAAACTCTGCGCGCCGGCATTACAGCGGAGGCTCGACGGTCGTGCGGGGCACGGGCGCCGGCGGCGGCGCGGAAGGCGCCACGACGCCCATCGAGACGATGTACTTGAGCGCAGCGTCGACGGTCATGTCGAGCTCGATCACTTCGCTTTTAGGCACCATCAGGAAGAAGCCGGACGTCGGGTTCGGCGTAGTCGGCACATAGACGCTGACGTAATCTTCTTTCAGGTGATTGACCACGTCGCCGCCCGGAATCCCGGTCAGAAACGCAATCGTATAGGAACCGCGGCGCGGATACTCGATCAGCAGGGCCTTGCGGAACGCGTTGCCGCTGCTCGAGAGCAGCGTGTCGGACACCTGCTTGACGCTCGTGTAGATCGGGCCGACCACCGGGATGTGCGCGACCAGCAGCTCCCACCACTTCACGAGCTTCTGCCCGATGAAATTCTGCGTCAACAGCCCGACGATAAAGATGAACGCGAGCGTGAGCACCGCGCCGAGGCCGGGCAGGCGATAGCCGATCGCGCGCTCGGGCTGCCAGGAGGTGGGCAGCAGGAGCAGCGTCTGGTCCATCGTGCCGATGATCAGACCGAGCACCCACAGTGTGATGGCCAGAGGCACCAGCACCAGCAGGCCGGTCAGGAACACCGATTTGAGCGTCGCTTTTTTCGTCGTCATGTGTACCGCCAGAAAGCCGCGCGAGTCGAAGTCCGACCCACGGTAGATGCGCCGCCCGCGAAGGCGGCAGTCTCACTAGGCGTTGCCGGAGCCGCTCGTGCCGGCCGCGGCGGCCGGAGCGGCGGTGGTTGCGGCCGTAGAGGCCGCGGGGGCCGCCGGTGCGGCGGCTGTTGCCGGAGCCGCATCGGGTTTGGCGGCGTTATTGGCTTCCGAAGCAGCCGGCGCGCTCGTGCCGCCGCTGCCGCCGCGAAAATCGGTCACGTACCAGCCGGAGCCCTTCAACTGGAAGCCGGCGGCGGTGAGCTGCTTGCTAAACGTGTCTTTCCCGCACTCGGGACACTGCGTCAACTGGGGGTCGCTCATCTTCTGGAGCACATCCTTCCCGAAGCCGCATGACCCGCAACGATAAGCGTAGATCGGCATGATCCTTTCCTACTCCAAATCCCTACTGAAATCTTGTAAACGCTTGCAAAGCCTTGAATTATAGCCGCAAACGGTAAGCGCTCCCCGCATTTCGGGAGCCGATGCGCGCCGCGCGCCGCCATCGCGCCAGATGGGGGCGACCCACGACACTCTCAAGAGCGCGCCCGTGCCGCGCGCGCCACGGCGTCCGTCCTTACGCGCGACGCCGCCAGCTGAGCCAGCGCTCACGTCCGGAGAATACGGCGATCGAATCGGCCACCGCCTCGTCTTCGATCAGCTCGAAGTGCGGCGTGAGCAGCGCGTCGAGTTCGCCGCGCTCGACGCCGAACGGCGGCCCCTTCGGCGTCGCGCCGATGAAAAAGAACCCCGCGAGCAGCGCGCCGGCCGGCAGCAATTCGGCCATCCGGCGCACGTAGTCGCCACGGCGCGCGGGCGGCAAGGCGCAGAAAAACGCGCGCTCATAAATCCATGCCGGCGTGAACGGCGGCTCGTAGGCGAAGAAATCCGCCTGCTCGACCAGTTGCGCATGCTGCGCGCCCAACTGCTCGCGCGCGGCCGCGACGGCGGCCGGCGAGAAGTCGATCGCGCGCACCGGATTGCCCTGCTGGGCGAGCCAGAGCGCTTCGTACGCGCTGCCGCAGCCCGGAATCAGCACCGCGGCGTCGCGATGCCGTGCGGCGAACGCGCGGAACGCCGCCGGCACGCCCGCCTGATCCCACGGCGTGAAACGGCGCTCGAAGCGTTCGTCCCAGAACTCGGGCGAGTTGGGATCGCGGCTCGAAAAATCGGGCACGGGGGGTTGGGTCGGATCGCTCATCGGATGCCTCGTACGGGTTGTGCGCTCGGCGGCAGGCAGCCGGCCGCCTCATCCACCATAGGCGAGCACCAGAAACGCCCGCGCCAGCACCGCGCCGACGCCGACCGCCGCGCCGAACAGCAGCAGGCCTTGCAGCAGACGGTTGGTGCGCTTCTGCTCGAGCAGAATCTGGCGAATCACGTCGTCGTTCGCGCCGCCGGCCGGGTGATGCCGCTCGGCGAGCATGTTATGGACGAGGCGCGGCAACTGCGGCAGCGTCTTGCTCCATTGCGGCGCCTCGATCTTCAGGCGCTCGAACCAGCCGCGCAGGCCGATCTGCTCGTTCATCCAGCGTTCGAGATAGGGCTTCGCGGTTTTCCACAGGTCCAGTTCCGGATCGAGCGAACGGCCCAGCCCTTCCACGTTCAGCATGGTCTTCTGCAACAGCACCAGCTGCGGCTGGATTTCGACGTTGAAGCGCCGCGACGTGGAGAACAGGCGCATCAGCACCTGGCCGAGCGAAATGTCCTTCAGCGCGCGATCGAAATACGGCTCGCACACCGCGCGGATCGCGCTTTCGAGTTCCTCGACGCGCGTCGTCGGCGGCACCCAGCCCGACTCCAGATGCAGCGTCGCGACGCGGTGGTAGTCGCGCTTGAAGAACGCAAGGAAGTTCTGCGCGAGGTAGTTCTTGTCGAAGTCCGACAGCGCACCGATGATGCCGAAGTCGAGCGCGATATAGCGGCCGAAGTGCGCCGGGTCGAGACTCACCTGAATGTTGCCCGGGTGCATGTCGGCGTGGAAAAAGCCGTCGCGGAACACCTGGGTGAAGAAAATTTCGACGCCTTCGCGCGCGAGCTTCGGAATGTCGACGCCGGCCGCCCGCAGCGTCTCGACCTGGCTGATCGGCACGCCGATCATGCGCTCCATGACCAGCACCGTGGGCGTGCAGAACTCCCAGTACATTTCCGGCACGAGCAGCAGATCGAGCCCCTGAAAGTTGCGCCGCAACTGGCTGCCGTTAGCTGCCTCGCGCATCAGGTCGAGTTCGTCGTGCAGGTATTTGTCGAATTCGGCGACCACCTCGCGCGGCTTCAGGCGCTTGCCGTCGGCCCACAGACGCTCGGCCCACACGGCGATGTCGCGCAGCAGCGCGAGGTCAGAGTCGATCACCGGCAGCATGTTCGGGCGCAGCACCTTCACCGCCACGGCCTTGCCCGCATGCTGGCCGGCCTTCACCTTGGCGAAGTGAACCTGCGCGATCGACGCGCTCGCGACCGGCACCCGCTCGAAGTCGTCGAACAGCTCGTCGACCGGCGCGCCGAGCGACTTCTCGACGATCCCGATCGCGACCGCCGAATCGAACGGCGGCACCTGGTCCTGCAGCTCCGCGAGTTCGTTGGCGATGTCGACCGGCAGCAGATCGCGGCGCGTGGACAGCACCTGGCCGAACTTGACGAAGATCGGCCCGAGGCTTTCGAGCGCGAGCCGCAGACGCACGCCCGGCGGATCGTCGAACTTGCGGCCGATCGTCGTGATACGCAGCAGCAGACGCACGCGCCGGTCGTTGATGCGGCTCAGCATCATTTCGTCGAGGCCGAAGCGGATGACCGTGAAAAATATCTTGAGAAAACGCAGAAAACGCATGGTGTGGCCCGGTGACTAGCGCGTGCCGCGCAACGTGGCGGCGGCGCCCGGCGCATGCGCGCCACGGGCTTCGACCTTCTGTTCGAGACGCTCGATACGTTTTTCGACGCGCGCCAGGGCATCGCGCGCACGCGCCAGTTCGACGTTGAAGTCGTCGAGCGCGGCGCGGCGCACCAGTTGCGGATTCTCGTCGAGCAGATACTCGGTGGCGGTGTCGAGCAGGTTGCGGCCGGTGCGCTGCACGTGCTCGCCGACCGAACGCACGAGCGAGGCGATACGCCAGGCCGGACCGTCGCCAATCAGTTTCGCGAGGTCTTCCTCGGGCTCCCAGCGCAGATGCTCGGCGAGCTTGGCGATCACGGTCGCGAACTCGGCATCGCCCTCGATCTTCACGTGCTTCATCACCGCGGCCTGACCGCCTTGCACGAAGGCCGGCAATGCGTCGGACGGCACCGAGATCGTCACGTCGAAGCGAGGCGCGTCGGCCTCGCCGAGCGTGCCCAGATAGCCGTCCGGCTGCACCAGCAGCGACAGCACGACAGGCGGACATGACAGGCAGGCGGTCTTGCCCGCATAAGGGGCGAGGCGCTCGCGGGCCCACGATTCGCGGGCGAGCAGATGATTGACAGCAGCAGCGAAGGGCTTGGCGGCAAGGGTCATCGAAAGTGGCAAGAAAAAACCCGCGCGAGCGAGGTGCTTGCGCGGGCTCCTATTGTAACGTCCGTTCGCTTCGCAGCCTGCCTGGCCGAACGGCCAATGTGATGCGACTGGCCGGCGCGCGGCGTGCCGGCCGCCGGCCTGGTCGAGAGACGGCTGGACGCCGTGCTCCCGCAGTTGCCTCAGTGCTGCTCGACCTGCTGGATGCCGGCAAGCAGCCAGCCCTCGCCGGGACGGTGTGCCTTCGACAGATTCCAGACCTCGACGAACGGCTCGGCCGCCGCGCCCGGTTCCTCGCGAATCAGGCCGGAGAAGCGCACGCTCGCGAAATACTCGGTCGCGCGTTCCTCGATGTCGAGCAGTTCGGCATTCAGCTGCACCACGTCGGTCTGGTTCGCCTGCGTGCCGCGCGCCGCGAGATCGACGCGCACTTCGGCGAACATTTCCGGCGTCGTGAATTCGCGGATGTCCTCGACGTTGCCGACGTCCCATGCGGCCTGCAGGCGCACGAAATAGACCTTCGCGTTACGCAGGAACGCTTCCGTATCGAAGCCGGCCGGCACCGACGGCGCCGCGCCGACAGACGGCGTAGTGAGCGGATTGCCTTGCGGTTCGAGATATGAACCGGCGGGCGGCGCACTGTAGCGCGGCTCCTGCGCGTAGCCGGTGTTGCCGGCATTCAGCGAGGGCGCCGTGCCCGCGTACGCCGGCTGCGACGCATCGCGCTTGCGGCCGGTAAAGCGGCGGATCAGCCAGATCACGGCCATCGCGATCAGCGCGATCACGATCACGTTGGCGAACATGCCGGCGAACGCCTCGCCGAGCCCGAAATGCGACAGCAACGCGGCGATGCCGAGGCCGGCCGCGAGACCGGCGATCGGCCCGAGCCAACGATTGCGGTTCGGCGCGGCGGGCGGTGTAGGAGTGGTTGCGGGCGCCGGTTGCGCACGCTGCTGCGTGGCCTGATTGCTCTGCGCCGGTTGCGACGGCGGCGGCGTCTGACGTTGCTGCAGGCTATTCGATTGGCGGCCGATGCTGCGGCCGCCGCCCATGCGGCGCGCTTCCGCGTCGAGGGGAGCGAGGGAGCCGGCCACGAGCAGACCGACCATTGCGATCAGTCCGATTCTTCTCGCCAGCGCCCCCTTAACCTTACGAGCAGATAACAAATTCGAATCGGACATTTCACATTTCCCTTAAAAATCGATGGGTTAGGAACCCTAGTACTTGGTCCCCACATGTAAAGCTACCACGCCAGCTGACAAATTGTAATATTTGACGCCATCGAGGCCGGCTTGTTCCATCATCGTTTTCAAAGTTTCCTGGTCTGGATGCATGCGGATCGATTCCGCCAGGTACTGGTAGCTGTCTGCGTCTTTGGCGAAGCGCTCGCCGAGCCACGGCAGCACCTTGAACGAGTAGAGATCGTAAAACTTCTTGAGCGGGTCCCACACCTTCGAGAACTCCAGCACGAGCAGCCGCCCGGCCGGTTTCAGCACACGGCGCATTTCCGCGAGCGCGACGTCCTTGTGGGTCATGTTGCGCAAGCCGAACGCCACGGTCACGACGTCGAAGTAGTTGTCGGGAAACGGAATTTTCTCGGCGTCGCAGAGCAGCGTCGGCGTGACGATGCCCTTGTCGATCAGCCGGTCGCGGCCCACGCGCAGCATCGATTCGTTGATGTCGGTGTGCCACACCTCGCCGCTCTCGCCGGCCTGCTTCGCGAACGCCTTCGACAGGTCGCCCGTGCCGCCCGCGATGTCGAGCACCCGGTAGCCCGGCCGCACGTTCGCCTGGGCGATCGTGAACATCTTCCACGCGCGGTGCAATCCGCCCGACATCAGGTCGTTCATCAAGTCGTAGTTGGCGGCCACCGAGTGGAACACCCCCGCCACCTTCTGCGCCTTGTCCTGTTCGTCGACCGATTGAAAGCCGAAGTGGGTTTTGCTCATCGCGCTCGTCCTTTCGCGTGTTCTTGAATGTTGCGCCGCTCGCGCGGCGTTCGGGGCGAATGGTATCAGTGACAGTGGCCGTGCGCAGCCGCCGCCGGAACCATCGGCGTATCGCGATCGACGCCGGCCGCCGCCAGTCTGGCGAGATACGCGCGCCAGAGTTCATCCTGACGCACGGCCATGTCATGCAGCAGATCCCACGAATAAATGCCGGTGGAATGGCCGTCCGAGAACGTGGGCTGCAACGCGTAATTGCCGACGCCTTCAATCATCGTGATCGTCACGTCGCGCTTGCCGGTCTGCAAGGTTTCCTGGCCGGGCCCGTGGCCCTGCACTTCCGCCGACGGCGAATACACGCGCAGCAGTTCGAACGGCAGGCGATACGATTCGCCGTTCGCGTACTGCAATTCGAGCACGCGCGACTTCGAATGCACGACGACGCCGGTCGGCACCGGGGTCTCGGGAGTCAATCCGCTCATCATGGTCTCATATAGAAAACGCCGGGCCGCGCCGGCCTTTCGCCCATTGGGGCATAAGCCTCGCGCGGCGACCGGTCAATCACGCCCGGGGAGGTTCAGCCGAGCGCCTGCTCGATTTCCTGCCGCACCGCTTCGCGCAGCAGCGTTGCCTGCGCGCGACGCGACGACAGCATCGCTTCGGACACCGTGCGCTGGCGCGGCGCCCAGATCGGCAGCGGAAAATGCGCGTCGTTCGAATAACGCGGGATCACATGCCAGTGCACATGCGGCACCTGGTTGCCGAGGCTCGCCAGGTTCACCTTCACCGGCTGCATCACGCGCCGGATCGCGCGCTCGACCGCGTAGACCGCCTGCATCACGCGGTCGCGCTCGCTGGCCGACAGGTCCGAAAATTCGGCCACGTGCGCGTTCCAGATCACCCGGCAAAAGCCCGGGTAATCGTGTTCGTCGGCGAGGACGACCCGCAGCGAGTCGTCCTGCCACAGCACATCGCCACCGTCTTCACGGCAAAAAACGCAGTCCATCGTCGTCCTCGGCAGAAATCGTGGGTCGTGCCATTAAACCAGCACGCGCTCGATTCCGCCATTGTTCGCCCGTTGAACGTAATCCGCCATCCAGTTCTCGCCGAGCACGTGGCGCGCCATTTCCACCACGATGTAGTCCGCTTCCGTCCCCGCGTCTTCGTTGTAGCGCGACAGCCCTTGCAGGCACGACGGGCAGCTCGTGAGGATCTTCACGTCGGTCGCGCCCGCGTTGCCGTGATTAGGCTGCGGAGCGGCGCCGGCCGTCAGCGCCGAGCCGTTCGGCGCGCCGGCCGATGCATTGGCCGGGTCGAGCGCGTTCGCGCCCGCGTCGGCCACGACCGGAATGCCGCGCAGCTTGGCCGCGCCCTTGCGGATTTCCTCTTCCTTGCGGAAACGCACCTGGGTCGAGATGTCCGGACGCGTAACCGCCAGCGTGCCCGACTCGCCGCAGCAGCGATCGTTCTTCTCGATCCTGTAGCCGTCGTGTTCCGAACCCATCAGCTGATTGACGAGCTTGACCGGGTCG